>Ga0105240_10000043_pt1 | contig 254256 bp, 199 predicted proteins | sample KBSC54metaG_FD_80426 | JGI IMG/M metagenome (GOLD analysis project Ga0105240, IMG submission 80426) | Corn rhizosphere microbial communities from Kellogg Biological Station, Michigan, USA - KBS C5-4 metaG | ecosystem: Host-associated > Plants > Roots > Rhizosphere > Soil | place: Michigan...
ATGGTTCTTGTGTGGTTTTGCGCTTTGGACGGCTCACAACCACACTCCCATGGAGGACTGCACTAAAAGTCAAACTTTGAGAGTCTCCCCGGCGGAGCCGGGGGATTTCCTATTGGTCATTAACTCATCAAGGCATCTGCGAAGGTGACGGATGTTGCCAAAACCCGGCAAGATTTCCAAATCCTGCTTCTTATCCTCACTATCAGCACTTAACTCTTTGTAGTTCCAATCGTTGTACTGATGGACAGCGCCATCGAGATATGATTTCAGCCGCTCTAGACCACGCGCGCCGCGAGGCGGAGGAAATAAGATTAATCTTACATGATCCTGATCCCATCGAGGTGTTCTCTCCGGTTGGGGATCAGCGTGGAGCTGGGCAAAGCTGGAGACTACAAAAATGCAAACAATAAATCGTTTCATATCGATAATCACCGTCGATTTAATTTCGTTATATTAGGAAACGCGACAACGCATATTAGAGGTTAAGGGTTTATTTCTCAATTTCAGGAACCTTTTCGAGATCGGCTCGCGCTGCTTCGATAACTGCTTTCACGGATGAGGGAAATTCGCCGCTCAGCCGGACAGAAGCATTTTTCTCACACCAGTCGACAAATGAGGCCAGGTCTTTTCTCTGAGCATCTGACAGGAGATCGCGAGTGGCGATGAATTGCTGATGAAACGTCTCCATCGCTCCGGTTTCCTTTTTTACAAACGTTTCTGGATCACCCAAAGCATACGTCACCAATAGCCGCGCCCGGGTCAGAGGATCCTCCTCGTTCCAAAGCGTGAGAATGTGCCGTGCGCGATGAAATCTCTCTGCGACATCCTGCTTTTGGCTGCCGCCCCCGGAAGCCCGCGCCCCTTCATAATCCTCCGGGCCGCCGGTCGCAATTCGTTCGAGGTCCGATTTCAAATCGCGGAGATCGAGTTGCCAGATACTCTGAAATACCGAGTTCAGAAAACCGTTGTTCGCTCTTAGCTCCGGCGCCAACAGGTCGTGCAGTTCGTCACGATAGGGACCTGATTCGCGCTGGGCAATCGACGTCATGATCGGCAGGACATCCTCGAAACCCGGAGCCCCCGGGGAAGCTCGCCAGTATTCGACGAGCAGGGGCCAGACATCCCTTCCCAGTCGTCTGGCCAGGTCGAGGGCGATGTCATTTGAAATGTTTTCCGTGTGCGCTTCACTGCGGTGCAACAAGTCGATAAGGGCTTCATTGATCCCCGGATCATCATATCGCTTCGGATCGTTTTCCGGAACGAGCTGAGCCAGAGCCCAATCGCGTTCGGTGAAATCCGGCGTTTGCTCGGGATGTGTACGAAGTGCAGCGATCAACGCCGCGCGCTGTTCCTGGGAGAGATGAGCACCGGCGTCCGCCGGGTCGACCGTTTTTTCGAGTTGCTCCCGTTCGCTTTTATAGAAAGTCCGGCTCTCAGCCGACGCCGTTTCTTCGAAGTGCCGCAATAGCCTTATCGCGCGGGAAGGACCGATCTTCGCGAGCCGGGCAACAGCAAAACCCAGCACATCACTATCTTCGCGCGCCCATCGTTCAATTTGCTCGGGCTGGTCGAAGAGGTCGATTTTCCGCAGGCCCTCCGGCACTGTTTTCCGCAGTGCCGCGATCTCTATCTCCGACCCGGTGAGCTCACTCTGGATTTTATTTCGTTCACGATACGAGTTATCGATATCTCGATATTTCGCGTCTTCCTCCGGAGGCAACAAGTTTACCTTCGGCGCCGGCCCAGTTTCCGAACCGCGTATTGCTGACACCGGCTCCAGACCCGGTATCGCTATCGCTGGCGATGCGTCCACCGGCGATCGACGCTGTTCCCGACTACGGAAACTGGTCTCATCGGCTCCTACTCCAAGCTCCTTTTTGTAGCGGGCAATTTCCTGTTCGATTCGATCGACACGCTTTTCGCGGTTTGCAGGCGGAGGCAGTTCAACAGCGATTCGCTCGATCATTGGGCGCAGGTCGCGCCAGCCATAATCTCCTGCAACTTCAACAGCACAGCTGGCCAGCGCTGGGGAAGCCTTATGTTCGTGAAAAAGTTGTAAGACCTCGCTCACAATCGTTCTGGCTCGCTCCGATTCCGCGGGTGTCCATGGCATATCGATCGAGCCCACTGAATTAATGGCTGCGGATCGCCAGGCCAATCCAAGCCGTTCTGGAACTTCCCGCCGAAACAGTTGCATGACCAGGTTGACAAATGCGGACTGGTCAAAAGCCTCACTTGCAAATCCGATCCCGCGAAACCGGCATCCCCATGGATCGATACCGCCCCGCCATCCCTCCGCGGATATGTGCAACGCTCCGGTACTGATTTCAACGGAGGCGATGCCGTCATCGGTGGAACTCATGTCCATCTGACTAAATCTGCTACCCTTGATTTCCCCGGAGCGGATACGGCTCATCCACCAGATCGTTTGCAAAACGTGACGTGCCGTTTCATAGGGAATCTCAAGCTTCCGAAATTCGACCGATGGACCTTTTATAGGAACGAGATCAATTTTCCTCGGCTGAATAATCTCAGCATAAATGAAGCAAGAGCCTGCCTTGGTACAACAAAGCGCATGGACATTGGCACCCGGCGGGGCAAAACATCCGGATGGCTCATCGGAAAACGTCACGGAACCCTCTTCCGGGGCCGCTTTGTGGTAAGGATTAAATATCTCCAGATCCTGACGCGTGTTGACTTCGGGCGGACGGTTGCGGCGGACGTACTCGAGCGCCGCGTCCCGCGGATCGAGGTGCCAGAAATCCGGCACACTTGTCACGAGATCCAAGCGATTTTGGCGGTAGTTGAATACATTGCGCCGCTTAGTCATCCACGTGAAGAGCTGCTCGTTCGAGGCGTCGGACAAAGTTCGATATCGATACGGTTTCGAGAGATGAGCCGGCAGGATTTCCTGGAAATCGGACTTCAGGATATTGGCAATTTCCGAAGGATCCGGTTGCACTGAAGCAATAGGTGGACGCGGAGGCTCCATCCCAACGGCCCGCCGCATCTTTTCCAACAGTTCCGATGGTTCGTCTCCGCGGAGCACGCGAAAGTGATCTCCGGCCTGGGCAGGGCCAACCCATGCCTTTTGAACAGTGTCCCAGCGAAAGCTAACCTTTGGATCAATTCCGGCCGAATCCGAAACAGGACCAAGCTGGATTTCATAGCCGGGGCCATCTTTCGATCGAACGACCCGAAAACTCCACACATCACCGGTCGTCCATTCCGCGGAATTGTAGAGAACGGCGAAGGACGATTTTGCATCCGACTCAACCGGACGAATTTGCAGGAAGTCACCATTTCCTGCTGAAAAACGCGCGGTCTTGTCTTCGAGAACTTCCCATTCACCATCACCTTTTAAATCCGCCAGAATGCCAGCACTGCTTGTTGTTGTCTCCTTCGACACGGGCAAACCATCCGCGGAAAAAACGCGATAACTTGTCGCGCACGGGACCAGTATCGGACTGGCGGATTCAGCCAAAATCTCCGCGTCGATCTCTTTCCAGCTCGAAAGGCCGGAAATGTCCAAATCCTCAGCCCACGTCACGAGATACTGAATCGATCCCTCAGGACGGCGAATCTCGTGCACCTGGAGGTCAGCGTGCGATTTGGCAAACATTACTTCCGCCATCCAGCCGGAGCTTTCCACGCGGGCACGATCCTCTTGCAAAAGAAACGCTCGCAACGCATGGAGCCGTGTCTCCGGTTGGAGAATTTCAGGAATGGATAGTTTGACGGGGCCTTCCGCTTCCACAGTCGCACAGAAAGCGAGAAATGTAGCAGCGGCGAAATAAGTATACTCGACCAGACGTCGGCGCATAGTGGGCGGACTCAAGTCTTCCACAAAGAGCCCGATCGGCCAATCACATTGCCCCGCGCCAATTGCTAAGCCGTAGGTTGATGAATTGGTCCGACGATTCGCTTGTTCCGCAGGCTGGCTTCTCCGACTGTTTCCCCCATGAAACATCTTCGCGGCGAATGGCCTCTGCTTTTGAGCATCGCGACTACGGGACTTTTCCTCGCTTATGGACCGGCGTGGCTCGCTGACCTTTCACAACCGGCCTGGACCATTTCACTTACCGTCTGGCTTTTCGTCACGATCCTGTGTTCGGCCTTCGCGGTGGTCCGTCATGCCGAGGGGTTGGCGGTCCGGCTCGGCGAACCGCTCGGCACGCTCGTGCTCACGCTTTCAATGAGCGGCATGGAGATGATGATGATCGCCGCCGTGATGTACGCCGGGCACGGAGAGTCAACGCTCGCCCGCGATACGATGCTCGCCATTCTCATGATTGTGCTGAATGGCTTGGTCGGCGCCTGCCTCCTGCTGGGTGGCCTGCGCTATCGGGAGCAGACTTACAATCTGTATGGTGCGAACGCGTTCCTTTCCGTAATTCTTCCCCTGTCGGTACTGGGACTGATCCTTCCGAATTTCACGACTTCCTCGCCGGGTCCGACACTTTCGACACTCCAGGGTGTTTTCCTCATCGTGATGTCCCTGGGACTGTACGCCGTCTTTCTGGCCATCCAAACGATGCGCCATCGGGACTACTTTTCTTCGCCTGCGGGAGATGAGCAGGCGCATGACGAACACGCTGCCCGGTCGCCGCTCTTTCACGGATTATTTTTGCTCGCCTACATCGTACCGATCGTCCTCCTCGCGAAAAAGATCGCCATCCCCATCGACTACGCCACTACCGTCCTCGGAGCGCCACCCGCACTTGGCGGATTGCTGGTCGCCGTGCTCATCCTTTCCCCGGAATCCTTGGCCGCCATTCGCGCCGCCCGGGCGAATCAACTGCAGCGCTCGATCAATCTCGCCCTAGGCACTGCTCTTTCGACCATCAGCCTGACAATTCCCGCCGTTCTCATCATCGGTTTTTTGACGGGAAAGACCGTCGCGCTCGGTTTGAACGGCGCAGACACGCTCATGCTGGTGCTGACTTTGCTTGCCAGCATGCTGACCTTTGCTCTCGAGCGGACCAACATGCTGCTTGGAGCGGTTCACCTGCTCCTCTTCCTCGCTTACCTCATGCTGATCTTCGAAAAATGAGCCAGCCTTAGCTGACGCAATCTCACGCCGCCTGCGGTTTCGAGGACTTGTGCCCCAGCATGCGCAAGGCCTTTTCCAAGTCGTCCACGCGTAGCGGCTTCTTCAGGACCGTCACCGGACCGAAGCGGAGAATATTATCCAGCATCGCGCTGTCGGGATAGCCGGTGATGATGACGATGGGCAGATCCGGGTATTTGTCCTTCGCAATTGAGTAAATCTGGTCGCCGGTGAGGTCAGGCAACTGCAAATCGAGGAAGCACAGGTCAAACTTTTGTTTACTCAGTGCCAGGAGCGCATCCTTGCCGGTGCCAACAACGACACGGCTGAGCCCCGCCTTCTTGAGAAAAAGCTTAAACATCGCCTGCAGTCCCTCGTCGTCATCCACCACAAGCACCGTCGGCTGCCCCTGCTCTTCCGTGCGAAGAACGTTCCGGTCCAGCGCATCTTTCTTCACCCGCCAGCGCCCCCCGATTTGGATGGCAGGCAATTGACCTCGCTGCACGAGGTAATAGACCGTGGGAAGCGGAATTCCGAGGTATTCTGCGGTTTCCTTTACCGTCATGAGGTTATCGGATGGTCGCTCGCCGTCAGGCATGATCCTCATAAAAGCCAATTGGTGACCCTCGTCAAAGCGAATATGCCAAGTCCGACAGGTATTTAGCCCCAGGCGTCTCGATCGCCTCCCATCCCTGTCACCGAGCTGGTCATCCGCAGCACGCAGATAAAAAATGCGGCTGGCGAGCGGTTTCTTTTCGAATTCCCCCAGAAGAACGTAGGAACGATGGAGGCGGTGACGCGAAAGGCCGCACTTCCCCGCCCAGCCGGGACTTGCCAATGCACCATCACCTACTACATTCGGCACTCCCTTTTTTCCGGTTCGAACCAATGAGCGCCCTATTTCTCAAACGATTCCTCCAACGACCCATGCAGGTCGCATCGATCGTCCCCAGTTCGAGGACGCTGATTCGGAAGGTGGCGAGCAAGATGGATTTTTCCCAGCCTCGCGTCATTGCGGAATTTGGCCCCGGCGAGGGCTGCCACACCCGGGAAATCGTGAGCCGGATGAGCCCGGATTCCAAGCTGCTCCTCTTCGAGCTCGACGCGGAACTGGCGCGCCACCTGGAAAAGCAGTTCCAGGACGACCGCCGGATCACCGTCATCAATGGCGATGCCCAGCGGCTTCCGGAAGCTCTGGCGGAGCGCAATCTTCCCCACTGCGATTATGTCGTTTCCGGCATCCCTTTCAGCATTCTCGATCCCGAGAAAAAGCGGGCGCTGCTCCGAAAGGTGCATGACAGCCTGGCGCCGGACCACCATTCCGCATTCATCATCTATCAAGTGACGAACGAGCTGGTGGGGCATTGCCGCCATTTCCCGCGGGTGGAGAGTGAATATTGCCTGCGAAACATTCCGCCGATGTTCGTGACCAAGTTTTACAAGACGGCCAATGGACACAGCGCCAATGGGGCGCACGGCCGTCTGAACGGCAAAAGCCGGCACTAGCTAAGCCGATGACCTCCACGATCGCTCCCGCGACGACCGACGAAGAGATCGCGGCTTGTTTTGGGACGATGCGGGAATTGCGTCCGCACCTCGTAGAGGAAACATTTGTGGGGCGGGTGCGCGAGCAGATGGCGGGCGGATATCATCTGGCGCGTCTGCAAACCGAGGGAAAAGTCCGCGCAGTGGCAGGATATCGTTTCATGCAAAACCTAGTTTGGGAGCGTTTTCTCTATGTGGACGACCTCGTCACTGCATCGGACAGCCGGTCGCAAGGATACGGCGAGGCGCTTTTCTCCTGGCTAGTTGACGAGGCGCGCAAGGCAGGCTGTGTGCAATTTCATCTCGACTCGGGCGTCCAACGCTTCGATGCGCACCGTTTTTATCTAGCTCGCAGGATGGCGATTACTTCCCATCACTTTGCCCTGGATCTGCGATAAATTTGCGGGTTAGGGCTTCCCATTTCCGAATTCGTTTCGGAAAATAGGCTAATCCCTTTTCCCTAACCAAATGACTTCCACCCGTACTGAGAAAGATTCCATGGGGCCCATGGAAGTGCCGACTGAGGCTCTCTACGGCGCCTCCACGCAGCGCGCCGTACTTAATTTTCCGGTCTCCGGATACCATTTCGGCCGCGAATTCATCCGTGCGCTCGGCATGGTGAAATGGGCCGCCGCCGAAGCAAACCTCGAACTCGGGCGGCTGGATGACCAGCGCGCCACCCTCATCGCGCGAGCTGCCGAAGAGGTGATGGAAGGCAAGCACGACAACCATTTCCCGATCGATATCTTCCAGACCGGCTCGGGCACCTCGACAAACATGAATGCGAACGAGGTGATCGCGAATCGCTGCTCGCAGCTCGCTGGCAAGCCGATCGGTTCGCGCGATCCCGTGCACCCAAACGATCACGTGAACATGGGCCAGTCGAGCAATGACGTCATCCCAACCGTCATTCATATCGCCGTGGCGGAGCGGATCCGGAAATTTCTCATGCCGGCCTTGGAGGCCCTCGATGGTGCGCTGGAGCGGAAAGCTCTGGAATTCTGGGAGGTCATCAAGATCGGGCGTACGCATCTCATGGATGCCACGCCGGTCCGGCTCGGCCAGGAATTCTGCGGTTACGCCAAACAGATCGAGTACGCCCGGCTTCGCGCGGGAAATGCCATCGCCGCACTCGAGGAACTCCCCCTCGGCGGAACGGCGGTGGGTACCGGCCTGAACTGCCATCCGGATTTTTCGGCGATCGTGATGCGCCATCTCTGGCACAAGACTGGAATTGCTTTCAAGGAAGCGCGCAACCATTTCGAGGCGCAGGCGGCCAAGGACGGCATCGTCCAGGCGAGTGGTCAACTCAAGACGATCGCGGTGAGCCTTACCAAGATCGCGAACGATATCCGTTGGCTAGGCTCCGGTCCCCGCTGCGGCATCGGCGAGATTCTTCTCCCGGAGACGCAACCTGGTTCGTCGATCATGCCGGGCAAGGTCAACCCAGTAATGAGTGAAGCGGTTCTGCAGGTTTGCGCCAAGGTCATCGGCAACGACACCACAGTCACCTGGGCAGCAGCGAACCTGGCGAATTTCGAGCTGAACGTCGGAATGCCGGTGATGGCTCAGGCGATGCTGGAATCCGTGCGATTGCTGACGAACGTGGTGAATATCTTCCGCGAAAAATGCGTGGAGGGAATCAAGGCGAATATCGGCCGCTGCGCGGAACTCGTGGAGTACTCCATGGCGATGGTCACAAGCCTCGTGCCCTTCATCGGCTACGATCGCGCGGCAGAGATTGCCAAGGAGAGCGCGAAGAGCGGACGGACCGTGCGTGAGATTTGCCGTGACTGGAAAGTGCTTCCGGAAGAAGAGCTGCGGAAAGCGCTGGACCCGGCCGAAATGACCAAGCCGGGTGGAGAAGGTGCGGCCGGCGGCTAGGAAAATCTATGGCAGACGTTCAAAACCTCTTCGCACGAAACCAAGCCTGGGCCGAAGGCATCAAGGCACGCGATCCGGAATTCTTCTCCAAGCTCGCCCATCAGCAAAGTCCGGAGTACCTCTGGATCGGTTGTGCAGACAGCCGTGTCCCGGCCACCGAGATCGTCGATCTCATGCCGGGGGAGATTTTCGTGCATCGGAATGTAGCCAACGCGGTCGTCCACACGGACCTGAATTGCCTCTCCGTGATGCAGTTTGCCGTGGAGGTGCTGGCCGTGAAACACATCCTGGTCGTCGGGCATTACGGTTGCGGCGGTGTCGCCGCCGCGCTCGGTTCGCGCCGCCTCGGTCTCATCGACAATTGGCTCCGCCATATTCAGGATGTTCGTCTGAAACACGCGGCACATCTTGATGGAATTGAAGACCTTGGTTCGCGGGTCAATCGCCTTTGCGAACTCAACGTCATCGAGCAGGTAAACAATGTCTGCCTTACCACGGTGGTGCAGGATGCATGGGATCGCGGGCAAGACTTGGCTGTGCACGGCTGGATCTACGCTCTCGAGGACGGGATCATCCGCGATCTCCACATCAATGTGACCTCACAGGCGGATCTCAGCGTGGCGTACGAGCAAGCCCTGCGCACCCTTCCCGGGATACCAGGTCAGATTCCCAAAACGCCGCGGTATCAATAAGCCGCTAGCTTCGGTCCCCGATGGCAATGCTCTCGTTCGGTACTATTGTCCGTAGAGAGGATTCGCCACTTGGTGAAAAAGAAACGCTCAACGCTCGACTTTCAACGTTCAACGAAGGCGGAGCTGCGGGATCTCTAGACCCTGGAACGCGGAAGTCAGGATCTTTGAAAGTTGAGCGTCGAACGTTGAACGTTGAACGTTTTTCTCCTCTGGAGCTGACATTTCGTCCCCCTATCCCGCGGTTAAGCCGACAAAGGGAGAGATTTCACCACCGCGACGGCTTCGAGTTTCGAAATCGTCGCGCATCCCGCACCTCGTATCCCACGGGAGCGGGACGCTTCCCTCATCGCCTGTGTTTTTGGTGAACCCTTTTCTTTTCCAGAATCCCGGAGACCTGCGTGACGACGAGTTACGCCTTGTGCTCCACGAGACTGTCCCGCCGGCTGGCAATCGTGCTCCAACTTACCGCTTTCAGATGCGCCGGGAGTATGACGCCGCCCGGCTTGGGCGGATCGAACTGCGGCTGGCAAACACCGAAGATATCCTCCTCTACGTCGGCCACATCGGTTATAGCGTCGAATCTCCACACCGGGGCCATCACTACGCGGCTCGATCCTGCCGCCTTCTCATGGACCTCGGACGCAGCCATGGATTCCATGAACTGTGGATCACGTGCGACCCGGATAATGTGGCTTCACGCCGGACGTGCGAACTTGCCGGAGCCGAGTTCATCTCAATCGTCGCCGTGCCCGAGGAGCACCCGTTTTTCAAAGCAGGCAGCCAGGCGAAGTGCCGCTTCCGGCTGGATCTGACCGGCAACGGGGGTCTGGACAAATCGAGTGAAAAATAGCCGGCACCCTTCCCCTATGGAGAAGCGGAGCGCGAAAGCTCTGTCGTCGAAGACGCCGCAGTCACCGTCGCTGTGACCGGCGGTTGACCGTCGATCACCACCCGCGGACGAATACGCCCGTAAGAATCGGCCAGGATGAGAAGCGTGGCTTTCCGCACCTTGCTGAAATTTACCTCAGTCGTCCATTTCGACTGCTTTCCATCTTCGGCAGTCGCCGTCGTGTCGAGTTGAAAGAGCTTACGATCGAGGCCACGAAGGGACAGGCACCCATCCTTTGCCCGGAAATGAACCGAAAACTCGTCGCCCGATTGCACGTGAATCCGCTCAAGGGTCGGCGCAAAGTTCCGGACCGTCAATTCAGCGCTTCCTTCTTCCAATCCAACCGCCGAGTCATTCACGACCTGAAGGTCCGGGACGCCCTTCGACTCCCGCAAGATGAGCGTGACGAATGCTCCCGGTTCCAATTGCAGGGGAAAAGTAAAAGGCGGAGCGCTTGCATCGCGACGATCGGAAACCCGCACCATCGCACTGCCACTGGGACATGACGCATACTCCGTAAAACTTGCCCCGCGCTTTGCGATGGAAAACTCCAACAGCGAACTGCTTCCCTTGACCGGCATTACCTCCACATCGATCACCCGCCCGCTGGCGAAATCCTGCTTCCAAAGCCGCACCGAAGCTGGCGCCGCAATAGCAGGAGCAGTATTGGATGCCGGAGTTTGCGTAGCTGCCTTGTGACTCTTTGCAGCCACTGGAAAAGCCGCCAGCACAGCAGTTAGGACTACGAAAAGAAACGCTGTCGATCGGTTTGGGGGAAGAGTTTGCATTCTGGGGGACTTGGTTTATTCCACTGGCGCCGTGAATTCAGTCTGACCATCCGGACTCGCGCGAGGACGAAAACGGCCGTATGGATCCTGGATAAGGAGCAACGAGGCGTGCCGGCAGCCGCTGAAATTAACTTCCGTCGCCCATTTTTTGACCTGTCCGTCGGGCAAGGAAGCCTCCATTTGAAAAAAGATCGTCTTCAGCGGAAGGCCATCCAATTTTTTCACTTCTCCAAACTCCAGCGCCTGGACCGTGGGATCGGTGTCGGAGTGAACCGTCACCTTCACACCGGGATATAAGTGGCGGATTGTCAGACTACCGGTATCCGCCTTCGTTCGGTCATAAGTATCGTCGAGCATCTCAACCGCCATCGCGCCATCAACGACATGCGCGTAAAAGGTCACATAGACATTGGCCCGCAAGATCAAATCAAACGTCTTAAGTGATGTCTTCGGGTCCGCGGAGCGGACCATTCTCAGCGCATAACGGCCCGGTTTGATCGGGGTATAACCGGCATAGTAGTTATTCGGCGCGGCACTTAGAAGGGTCGTTGTCTCGCCCGCGGAATCATAGACGAGCGAAAGTTCGCCGGCTGCCTTCGGAAGCATGTTCCAAAAGCGCACGAAACCTTCTTTCGGCTTCTTTGCGTCAGCGGGATCCGGGGTCGCAGATGCCGGCGCCTGGGCAAGAACCGGCCCAGCGCTAAGGATGAGACTGAGGGTAAGCCACTTGAAGAAACTGAATGTCATAGTGATCAGGTTTGGCAAAGCGCTGCTTGATTGCGTTCTGGTCGGTGGGATCAAACGTTTCCTGCGTGGTCTGAAAAATAGTTCCATCCGCCTTTTTCGGGACGAGGGCGAAAGTCACTTTCACTTCGTGCACCCCTGTGACATAAAGCGTCTTGGCCGCATCATTTCTCTGCGTGACAGATTGTCCGATCGCGTAAACCGAGAAAATATTGCCCCTGGTTGTCGTCAAATCAATCAGACGCCGGACGAATTCCTCCCTGGTATGGTCGAAAGCTTCGCTCATTTTGACGCCGGTCACGAGATCACCGGATACTGCGGAGCTAAAGATCGCGAGATCCGAAATTTCGCCGCGTTCGCGGAAGTAAGTCGGCTTGGTCACGTCCGTTCCCTGCAAGCGTGTGATGGCCTGATTGATCAAGCGCTGCAAACCGCCAGGCGGATTGGCCACTGTGTATTCCGTCGAGTCGAGTTGCGGGTCACCGATCGCTGCGGAATTCGCAATAGCGTTTCGTGAAACCGAGTGGACGGTCATCCCGTAACAGGCTGCCCGGAGCGCGGCGCCGTTATCCCGCCGCACGCCATTGATATTAATCAGTCCAGGAAGCTGGATATCGCTGGTCGTGGAGAAAAAATCCGGCAAGCGCCACGAGGCCCATTCCTGACTAAGCCCCGTAGTGGCAGACTCGACATGAGTCGTATCCGCCAGATCGTCCTTTTGTCCGATCCGGAATGTGCGGCCACCTCCGCGCGATCCGCCGATGCCGAGCGAGCCAACGGTGCCTTTGACGCGCGCCGGATCAAAAACATCGCCCAGTTGCCCGATCGAAGTGAGATTGCCGTTGGCCACAACCGCGGGGGCCGTGTTTTGGTCCGGATTGATCGCATTCCCGGTGGATGTTTGCGACCAACCCTTGTAGTAATCCGGCCACGCATTGGACAGTTGAGGATTGACGTATGTGTCGTTGGGAGCTCCGAGACTGAATCGAGGAGAGCTCGTCGTATTGAAATAACGGGTCTGATCCGGTTCACTCGTGGAGGCTCCGCTCAAAAATCGCGTATAGACCAGTTGCTCATTATTGGTCCGCGGATCGCCTAACTCAGAAGGTGTCGTCCCATTTCCGAGAAGGGATCCTCCGTACCAGTCATCCTGCGGTGCATTTGCCGAGGTCAGGATCGGGCTGCCGCCCATGGCAATCGCTGCGGGATGCGATTCGATCAGACCGAGATCGTTACCTAGAATTACCTCTGTATCGTAATCCTGCGTGCCATCACGGAAATCGGGTTTGATGCCAGTGGCACCCGTTGGAAGCGTACCGGTATATTCGCGTTTACCGGGGCCATTCCGATCCGAATTCAGCAGATTTGAGCAATAGTAAGTATTGGCGAGATTGATATTCCCCGAAAATGCGGGACTCGAAGAGCCGATTTTTTGGGGCGTCATATAATCCGGATCCGTCGTAATGACCGTGCAGGCGCCGGCCTTGAATACGACCCCTTTTGGCGCGGGCTGCCCGTTCTGGAAGACCCCGCTATTTAGATCGATCACCATATCGCGTGTCGGATCTTGAATCGGATCACCGGCCGGCGAATTGGTCGCCCTGAGAAGACCTCCCGAATTGGTCAGCCACGCTTGCTGATTGGAAATCCGCAGAAATGCGTTTGAGCCAAGAGCATGCGGCGGCGTTATCCCCGCTTGTACCGACGCATAGATGTCCTTGGTCGTCATGTTCCAGAACTCTATGTAATAGTCCACCTTCAAATCATAGGACGCCGCACCGCCACTCTTCGCCGCGGAAACCGTGGTGCGATATCGGCAGGCGGCTTCCTGAATAAATGGCCCGCTATCCTTCCCCTGCGCCCAGACCGCGGTACCTTCGTCATTGAGGGCGCTCACCGGCGCTTTTCGCGGGGCAAGCGTTTTACTATCGACGATGATCGTTGGCTGCAGATCGGGGTCGATAAAATCGCGGATATTTGCCGCGACTTTATAGAGATAAATATCCTGGTCCTTGACTGCGACCTCCTTGGCGTTTTGCCAGGTCGGATTGGCTGTCGCCGGTTCCGGCGAGAGATGGTAAAATCGCTGGCTAAAACTCGGCGCATGGAAGCGGATGGTTTCCACCACCCGCTGCACCTGCTTCAGGACGTCGGCATCCTGCAAATCGGCTTTCTCGAAGCCCATGCCGTTCAGGTTCAGACGCTGTGAACCATGCCGGGAGAGATTGAGCCCACCCGAAAAGACCGTTGCGAGGAACTTTGTTTTGTCCGCCAGGGAGTAACTCGATCCACTTACTTGCACCTGGTTGTAGGCCCGCGTTTCAAAGAGTCGCTTGCCAAAGAAACCGTTGCGCAAATCCGTCGCGGCCTTGGCCGTGGCATCGAGATCCACTTGCTGGTTCGCACTGCGGAGGAGACCTTGCAAAGGCATTTCGGACGGAGACGTGCCAGGCGACGTGGTTTCGTTGCCCCGGCTGCCGGCGCCCAATGAATTGATGTTCAACTTAAAGCTCTCGTCCTCCACCCAGAAAGCATACCGGCCAATCATCCGCGGCGTATTTGTGGCGACCGGCTGCTCTTTGATGGCATTCCACTTGGCATAGAAGGGCCGTCGTCCCGCAGGAGGAGCCCCAACCCATCCCGATGCGTCGCCGTTGTAACGCGGCCGATTCACGTCGATGGAATTGTCATTGGTCCACGCATCACCACCCAATGCGTCCGCCTTGGAGGTCATCAGAACGTCACCCAACGGCTGGCCGTTGCTATCCACGCCCAGCGAAACGAGCGGCAGGAGATGCCGTTTGCCCGTCGTATCGTTCGGTGGCGTATCGGAATAGTATAGCACCGTACCCTCGAATGCGTTTCCGCCGCCCTTCGGCGTCAAAGGTTCCCACACCGTCACGGAATCGGGATATTGCGTAACCCTATCCACCAGAAGGCTGATCGCCTGGTTGACTGCGGTATCCGCCGCAATTTCCGCTTCCGCCTTATTTGTAAAAGCATGTGCCGTCGTGCGATCCAGACCGGAACTCGCCACGAAAGCAATGGTTAGAATCGCCATGAGGCTAAGGACGATCAGTCCGACGACCAGCGAGAATGCTTCGCGTCTGGAAGAAATCGATCGTTTCATCGGCACAACTTTACTCGGGTAACAAACTGTTGTTCGTTCGGGAGAATCATTCGCTTATAAATATCCGAATCAGGAGAGAACCATACGTCGCGGGTAATCTGGCTTCCCTCCAGTTTGCGGGCGGCAGTAGCGCCCAACGCCTTAAAACGAATTTCCACCCAGAGCGGCATCTCTTTCCAAAAGTAACCTTGCGGCCACTTCACCGTTTGCGGCGGGTTGCCGGTCGTGGGGGTGATAAACTGCAGGTCCCAGACATAGGATGCCATGTCATCCACTGATTGGGTGCTCGTCGAGTTGGCGGCGGCGGTGGAATTCAAGGGCCTGGCAAAAAGGACATTGAACGCACCCTGGCCGGTCATGGGAGAAGCGAGGGGCAGCGCCTGCCGCAGATTCGCAAACGTCGTATTACTCTCGGTAAATTGGCGCTTCAGAACGAAAGTGCTCTTGTTCGCATCCCATGCGCAGAAATATCCCACGGCGCATAAGTCACTCTTTCCGGAGTTGGAAACCGAGGTGAGTCCATAGACCTCCTGGTTGACCTTGTCTTCGCCGGCGGTTGAAGGGTGATACTGCAGCGCAAGGACCGGAAATTGATCAGGCAAACCAGGAACCGGGTTCACGCCCGATAAGTCGCGCGCCATCATTTGCAATGCCGCTCGCGCTTCCCGGAATGTGTCCAGGCGCTCATTGTTCTTCGTCCAGAGATTGCTGCCGCTGACGAAGATCTGGACCATGATGACCACCAACGCCAGCGTAACGGCGATGGCCACCACCATCTCCACCAGCGTAAAAGCACGATGCGGCTTGCCAATTATCATTGTATCGACGCCACACGCTGTAAGCCATTGATGAAATCCACCCCTTGAAAGGCAATCGTCTTGCCGAGCGATCCCCCGGTGATCAGGAGGCGGACATTATTTCCCCGAATCTTGGGCGCCGCATTGCCCGTGGGGGCCCCGGTCGGTGAACTGCTGACCGAAGGAACCAGGTCAAAGTGCATCTCAATCCGGTAGGTTGCATCCGTCGGTGCCTTATCCGTCCGAACGATCGTCACCTGACCGGTTCCGTCATACGAAGCATAAAGAATCGCTGGCGGACTCGAAGCATCCAGCGTCGATAGATCCAATGAGCCACCCGACGAGTCACCGAAACATTCCGCACTGGTAAACGACTCACTGGTCAACGTGGAAAAGACCATCCGGGCGAGCTGCGCTCCCCTTGTCTCATTCACACAGGACCTGCTTTGCTCCAAAGCCACCGGAAAAAGCCCAAGCAACCCGACAAAGGCAAAAGAAATGACCCCGATGGTAATCACCACCTCCATCAAAGAAAATGCCTGCTTTTGCGATCTTGGATAACTCATGGCGTCTGGCGTTTGGCGCGTCCTGTGACAAGTGAAACGGTAATGACTTCCTCGGCGGCCGTTGCGCGGACAGGTTCGCTGGCCACTCCATTGGCGTCGACCGAACCTTCGAAGATCTTGATCTGGGCAAAAGCCGTCTCTGCAGGTTCTTCCAGCGCTCCAAGGCTGTTGAATTTGAAACAGGGCAGGACGACGTCTCGCGCCAGTGGCTGTGCATAAAACGTCTCCGTTGAGGAGGCGCAAAAGATGGTATCCGAATTGATCGTATCCGGTTTGAACGCGATGCCATCCGGAAGCGTTTTCCACCCGGTCACCGGGACGCGGCTGTAGTTCTGGGCTGTGGGGCTGTAGGTTTCCCGGAAGATCGCAAAGGATCGATAACTATACGGCTGACCGGTGATCGTGTTCTGATCGGGAAGGACCATATTTTTATCGGCGAAGACCAGATAGACCGCCCCGTCTTGTGAAAGCGCCAGGCCACGTGCCTGATCGAATGCGCTGATCACGAGTGATGCCGCAGACTGGCGCGCCGAACTCTTTGAAAGAGAGGTAATCGCCGGAAGAGACACTACCGCGAGCACCGTAAGGATCACCAGCACCACCAGCATCTCAACTAAGGTAAACGCTCGGCCGGAAGGAGATACAGCCTCCTTCAAACGCGACTGGATGCCGCGCCGAGCCCTCGTCATTGATGAAAGTGGGTGCATCGGTAAGCGTCCGAGGTTATCTGAACAGTCGCGGATGGGCAAAAGGTCAAATGTAACTATTAGGTGAGAATCTTGTTACAATGGAACAAATGGCCGCTTGCCTTTTGCAATGTATGTCAGGAGTACGCCTCGTTATCGAAGAATCGCATGAAGCCGGTCCGCCAGACGGTGGCCGGCAAGAGCGGCCCGGTGTTCAGCGACCTGATGGGCGTTATCCCGATAGTCCGCAGGGAGTTCCGGAGCGTTCGATTCGTCCGCACTGCACGCGAGTTTGGAACTCAGCCAGACGTCCTTGATCGCGGACTCACGACTTTCGAGGCTCCACTCTTCCGGCGTGAGATGAGTGGATAGCTCGGGAAGATCCGCCCGCTGAAAGCGTTGCGCGAGATCGATGGCCAGATGATCCGCGGCCAGGATCATCGTCACCGGAGGTGCATGCAATGCCGGCGCTCCCGGACCAAAGAGTTGATCCCAGTAAGCGTGGAGCCGCATGGGCGCCTCTCCGGGAGGTCTGACAAAGGCCTTGTTTCCTCCTTTGTCACCATCGGGGAAGCGCGTATCAAACCAGTTGGCGCAATGAAGAGGCTGATGGATATCCCCCACGAGATGAATGAGATAACTCAGCATCTTGGCCCGAGTCGCCGCGTCGGCGGGCTTATCCAGCTTGGCTACGGCATCTTCCGAGTCAGTGATTCCGGAGACGACGTCGTTCCCGGGCAACGGACGCAGCTTCATCGGGAAATCGGGCGGGCAGAGTGGATAATCAGCGAAGTGCCAGTATCCAAAGGTCTCGGGGTTATGGTAGTTTCGGATTTCGTCGGGATACAGGCTCGCCAGCATGGCAACGAATTTCTCCTTCGTGAGATCGGAGAGTCCGTTGGCGGGATATTCCGCCGCCCACGTTTCATATTTTACGTGGTTGCGGAGAATCGCGTCCAATTTAGTGCGGTCGCCCTCGGACAATTCATCATAAGCCATGGCGGCGATGATCATATGCCCCGGCTGACTCCACCCATAGACTGCGGGTCGAATCAGCAAAAGCCATGCAGCCATGAAAATCGGAATCCACTTCATAACCTGGTAATCAAAGACTTAGAGATTCGGTTAGAAACGGCGCCGAAACCGGCCGAGGCCGGCCAGTGCCGCCACACCCCAGGCGAGTGACGCAAAAGCGGAAGGTTCGGGAACCACGCTCAACACGATTTGATTCCCGGAAGCGCCCCCATCGTAGGTGATCTGGAATTGATTCGCGCCAAAAGTAAAAGCGGCGCCTTCGGCCAGAGGATTCCCATTGGAATCGACAAACACGCCTCCGCCAAAGCTTCCATACTGGACGAACGCAAACTGCAATCCATTCGCGAGCGGTGCCCCATTCGGATCGATGTCCGAAAGACTGAGCGTTGGCGATCCTGTCAGCGTAAACAGGCCGGTGACGGTCACGAGATCGCTGGTATGCGCCGTCGTATCGAGCTTGAGCGATAAGACCGCGTCGGAATTCAAAGTCAGAGCGCTGACTTTCAGAGTACCCACACTGCTGATTTCTCCGGGAGCGAGCACCGCATCCTTTGTCCCCACACCATCGCCGATCGTCACCGCCGCCAGAGTTCCAGTTCCGTACAGGGTACCGGATTGAATCGTCGTCGCCCCAGCGATGTTTCCAGATAATCCAACATGAAGCTTGGCCGTCGTGGAATTGACCGTGACCGCGCCAGCCCATGCGTTATTGACAGCTAGCGTCGCACTGGCCGTGACAGTCGTCGGGAGCGTCATGGCGGACGCATCGCCATTCATCACGAGCGTGCCAGTTCCATCAACCGTGAGTGCATTGCCTGCGGCACCTGTTCCAGCCACGGTGAAGACGCCACCGAGGATCGTCGTATTGTTGACCGTGATACGGCTGTGCGCAGTCGCGGATTGGAAAATATCACTCGGGCCATCGAACTCCATATTGCTGCCGGCAAAAACCGTCGAAGCACTATCAAGTCCGCCCAGCGAAACTCCCAACGGAGTGCTCCCCGCGGCGCTTCCACTGGTAATTGCATTAGCGCCAGTAAGATCCGTGGTAGCCTGCAAGGTACCGAAATTAAAGAAGAGTTGGTTGATACCCAACGCCTGCGGATTGTTAATGCTCACCGTACCGCCATTCGCCGTGCCGGCTGAGCCGATTTGCAGACGGAAGAAACCGACGTCCGCGTTATCTCCGAGGAGTTCCAAAGTTCCGGTACCCGTCTTTTTCAGGGAGCTGTTTCCCGATCCTCCGAGTGCGACAGGCGTATTAAGCGCCAGGTCACCGCCGGTGCCTACATTGACGGTAAGTGTGCCGCTGCCGAGGTTCAAACCCTCTGTCGGAGAGAGCAAAACGGTCGCCTTGCCCACGAGGTTCGTAGCGTCCAACCCGGTGGCATTGACGATGTTACCACTGCTCGTCAGCGTGCCCGGCGCAGAGAAAGCAAGAACCCCAACGTTGCTGGTCGCGCCTTCGAGATCCAGCGTACCGTTATTGGAAAGCGTGAGCGCCGTCGTACCGAAGTTGCCGTTTACGGTCAGGGTCGTTCCATTCGCGATATTCAAACTACCGTTGCCGCTGAAATTGCGCGCTGTCGTCATACTTACGGACGTCTTCAAAGTCCCGCCGCCCGAGAACGTGACATCGTTTGTGGAGTCACCCAATTGCCGATCGTCGGAGATAGAGATCGTTCCGCCCGCGATTTGCACGCCGCCAGTGAAGTTGTTTGCCGTACTTCCCAAGGCTAACGTTCCGGGACCGTTTTTTTGCAGTCCATTCGCTCCACTAACTTGAGCGTTGATCGTCGCGGTATCAGCGGCATTGTCGACCGCGATTGCATGCCCGCCGGCAGCGCTACCGAGCGTTAAGACTCCCGGGCCGTTGATGATATAACCACCAACTGCGAATTCCACACCGCCATTGGCGGTCACTCCGCCACTGACTACCGACACAGTACCCGCTGTTCCGCCGAAGACAGTGTTTGTCGTGGCGGAGTAGGTGGTCAGTGTGCCGGAAGCATCTGCCTTCGGATTCCACACATTCGACGAACCGTCCCAGGTTCCGTTCCCACCGATCCCGGTCGCGCCGTTCGGGTTCCAGTACTGCGCCACAGATCCAGCGCCTGTACCAAAAGCAGTAAATGAGAAGTTATCGATCGCCAGACCGTCATCATTGCCGCTATCGTTTGCATCCGCCCAGCGGATCGCGAGCGTGGATCCGCTCGTCCAGTTCAGTCCGGTGATGGTGTCGGTGATTTGAACCTGATTGGCGCTATTCGTTCCATCGAGCACCGTCGCGGTCGCTCCATGGATGGTATCTGCGTAGTTTAGATTTGTGTCGGCGACAAACGTACCTCCGGAGCTGTCGATGGTGTTGGCCCCGACACTGTAACCAAAGGTGAGTGTATTCACGATGTTAGCGCTGCCACCAAGGCGCCATTGTTCACCGGTAAAGCTAATGGTAATCGAGGTAACCGTTCCACCTGTATTGTTCGTAAAAACAGCGCCAAACTGGCTGATCACGGTACCGGAAGCGATACTTCCGAGAGCGAAATTTGTACTACCGGAAGTACGGTAATTGTAAATCGCGCCAGCGTTGCCACTTCCATCATCAGGCCGGTATTGGAAGCTCGCTCCGGTTCCGCCGATTTTCTCGGCAAACCATCCGTCCAAGGAGCTTGTTGCGCCCGAAAAAAGCGCGCCATTACTCAGGCTCTCCACCGTCGAACCGCCGACGGCAATCGTCGCCGTCGTATTTCCCAATCCATCAAAGTTTTGCGTGTAGGCCACGCCGTTCGTTCCATAACTGATGGTTTGCGCCTGGGCCACAGATGCTACCGACAACACGGATGCGGCGGCAAACACGCAAACCCCTGTTGCACAACGGATTTTCCGATTCAGCACGGCTGTAACTGCGTCCGCGATGGACGTAACCGGCACGTGGGTATTGTGAGTGGAGGGATTACGAACCCCTGCAAACGGGGCGCGGTTGGGATGTAGGCAGGAAGATGACATCGGCGCAGAGAATCGCACGTCTGTGGATAATTGCCGTTTCAGTAAGGTTAGGATAAGGTTACAATCCCGTGCGGTTAGACGAGGCTCACCTTAATATGTCACAGCATGCCAGCGGAGGTACGTTGACTATCCGGCCACGACATAAAGATGCCCATCCGGTGAGTTACAGTCACTTTCGACCTTACAGATCGCAATCCAAAAGCGGTTCAGCAACTGACAACCCAAGCTGTAAGAGTCACTACCGATAGAGCTTACCAATCACTACAAGGCGCCCACACACCTTGATTATTGAGAGAGACAATACTCCTTTCAGAAAGAAACGGGGATTCTAAAATCAGTGATACAGACGGTCACTCACATCTGGCGAGTGTCACCAAACAAAGAAGTCCAACAGGCTTCACTCATATCGCTATCCCTGAAGTGTTGGGATTTCCTGAGGTTTTAATGCCTCTCGCGTCGCAGTGCCAACAACGCCCGGCACTTGGCAACCGAACGCGGAATCAACCGCCGCCCGACTCTCGCTTGAATCGGGAGCGCTCGAAGGTTCCGCCTTCGGCGTCTTTCAACGCCACGGGCAGCTCGCGGAAACCTTTCGTGGATGCTTCCCATCGAAGCGTGCTTTTTTCGGCGGAGCCCGGACGAAAATACTGGCAAAAGCCGGGCAGTTCGAAAGGCAAGAAAACCGGGTGTCAGAAAAAGCGCAAGAAACCGAGCTGCCGTTTTCCTCGGAATTCCGCTATCTGGATGAGCCGCATCGATTTTCACAAAAATCAGGCTTTGCATCACGCTCCGGGTGACTCTAGGTATTTTCTCCCACATGTCCCAACCTCGCAGCGTCGCTGTTCTCGGTGCTTCGCAAGACAGGCGGAAATTCGGCAACAAAGCCGTGCGCGCCTTCCTCGCGAGCGGTTGGCGCGTTTATCCTGTGACTCCAAACGCGACGACGGTGGAAGGTCTTCCCGCTTACCGGAGCATGGACGAAATCGCGGAGCCGATCGACGCCATCACGCTCTACGTGCCGCCCACCGTGGGCTTGCAGCTTTTACCCGCGATCGCCGCGAAAAAACCGGCGGAGGTCTGGGTGAATCCCGGAGCGGGAAATGCCGAACTCGAAGCGCGGGCCGCGGAACTCGGGCTCCCCGCAAAGTTCGCCTGCTCGATTGTCGCTATTGGAAGAAGCCCGAATGAATTTCCCGACGAATGAAGTTCCTGCCATGAATTCACGATCCCTCGCCTGTTCACAGTCCACCGGTCTCCGGTCCAACTCCTCCTTCTTCGCGTGAATCCGATTACCTTTTTCTGGAAGTCTTCCATCGGCAAAAAGTGGCTCGTCGCCCTCACCGGCATCGTCCTGGTTGCCTACGTCTTCGGCCATCTCGCGGGCAATTTGCAGATCTTCCTCGGCCCGGCGAAGATCAATGCCTACGCGCAATTCCTGCATAGCCTTGGTCCGATCCTCCTCGCGGTGCGCCTCTTCCTCATCGCCTGCTTCGTCCTGCACATCGTGATGACGATCAAGCTCGTGACGGAAAACCGGGCGGCCAAACCGACGCCCTACATTTTCCCAAACAGCGTCCAGTCAAAGGTCGCCACCCGCACGATGGCCATCTCGGGACTCATCGTCCTGAGCTTCGTCATCTATCACCTGCTCCACTTCACGATCCGCTCCACGGACGCCCGGTTCAAACCGATCACTGCAGGAGGAAAAGGCCTGTTGCACGGTGAGTACGACGTGTACTCGATGATCATCCTCGGGTTTGGGCCGAGCTTCCTCGGCGTGCTTTGCGGCCTCTTCTATCTGCTCGGAGTCGGACTCCTCTGCCTGCACTTGAGCCACGGCTTCTCCAGCCTCCTGCAAACGCTCGGGGTTACGACGAAAAAGACCCTCACGGATCTGCAGAGGGCTGGCCAGGTCGTCGCAGCTCTCGTTTTCCTCGGGTACGCTTCCATCCCATTCGCGGTCTGGTTCGGAATCCTTACGCTTCGCACCTCCCTATGATCGGTTCTCTCGACTCCAAAATCCCGTCAGGCCCGCTCGAGAAGAAGTGGGAGAAACATCAGTTTGAATCGAAGCTGATCAACCCGGCCAATCGCCGGAAATACGAGATCATCGTGGTGGGCTCCGGCCTTGCCGGCGGCGCGGCGGCTTCGACCTTGGGTGAACTCGGGTACAAGGTGAAATGCTTCTGCTACCAGGATTCGCCCCGCCGTGCGCACTCCATCGCGGCGCAGGGCGGCATCAATGCGGCGAAGAATTATCAGAACGACGGTGATTCCGTTTACCGGCTCTTTTACGACACGATCAAAGGCGGCGACTTCCGCTCTCGCGAGGCCAACGTGTACCGCCTCGCCGAGGTAAGCGCGAATATTATCGACCAATGCGTGGCGCAGGGCGTGCCCTTTGCCCGCGAGTACGGCGGTATGCTGGATAACCGGTCCTTCGGTGGCGCCCAGGTGTCGCGAACCTTTTACGCCCGCGGCCAGACCGGCCAGCAGCTTCTGCTCGGCGCTTACCAGGCACTGGAGCGCCAGATCGCCGCCGGTTCGGTGGAGATGTTCCCCCGCACGGAAATGCTCGACGTCGTGCTGGTCGATGGCCACGCCAAGGGAATCGTGGTGCGCGACATGGTGACGGGCAAGATCAGCAGTTATGCGGCGGATTGCGTCATTCTCGCCACGGGCGGTTACGGCAACGTCTTCTATCTTTCGACCAATGCGAAAGGGTGCAACGCGACCGCAATCTTCCGGGCCTATAAGAAGGGCGCGCTCTTCGCGAATCCCTGTTACACGCAGATTCATCCCACCTGCATTCCGGTAAGTGGAGATTACCAGTCAAAGCTCACGCTGATGAGCGAGTCGCTGCGCAACGACGGGCGAGTCTGGGTGCCGAAGAAAAAGGGTGACAATCGTCCACCCCAGGAGATTCCGGATGGCGATCGCGACTACTATCTGGAGCGGAAATATCCAAGCTACGGCAATCTCGCGCCGCGCGACATCTCGTCGCGTGCCGCCAAGCAAGCCTGTGACGATGGCCGCGGAGTAGGTCCCGGCGGACTCGGCGTGTATCTGGACTTCGCCGACGCCATCAAACGCCTCGGAGAGAACGTGGTCAGGGAGCGCTACAGCAACCTCTTCGACATGTACAACCAGATCACCGGCGAGAATGCTTACCAAACGCCGATGCGCATCTTCCCCGCCGTGCACTACACGATGGGTGGGCTGTGGGTGGATTACAACCTGATGTCGAACGTTCCCGGTCTCTTTGTCCTGGGCGAAGCGAATTTCTCCGATCATGGAGCAAACCGCCTCGGCGCTAGCGCGCTGATGCAGGGGCTCGCCGACGGCTATTTTGTGATTCCTTACACCATTGGCAATTACCTGGCTCCACAGATCGGGAAACGACCGTCAACTGATCACGCGGATTTCAAGAAAGCCGAAGAAGAAGTGCGTGGACGTGTGAACCGGTTGCTCGGCATCAAGGGCCGCCGGTCCGTCGATTCGTTCCATCGGGAACTCGGCATGCTGATGTGGGATCTCTGCGGCATGGCCCGGACGGAAAAGAGCCTGAAGCGCGCGCTCAACCGGATTCCCACCTTGCGCGAGGAATTCTGGAAAGACCTGCGCGTGACCGGTGCCAACGAGGAATTCAATCAATCTCTCGAAAAAGCCGGACGCGTGGCCGATTTCCTCGAATTCGGCGAACTCATGTGTCTCGATGCGCTGGAACGCGAGGAATCCTGCGGCGGGCACTTTCGCGAGGAATACCAGACGGAGGACGGCGAAGCGAAACGGAACGACGAGAAGTTCGCGCACGTCGCCGCGTGGGAATTCGCCGGCGAAGGTAAAAAGCCCATCCGGAACGTCGAGCCGTTGGAATTCGAGAACGTTCACCTGGCCACCCGCAGTTACAAGTAGGCCGCGTTTCACTCATTTTTAAAAATTCGATCCTTCCCAATTTCCCATGAATCTTCACCTCAAAGTCTGGCGTCAGAAGAACGCACAGGATGAAGGCCAGCTCGTTGACTACGAAGCCAAGAATATCCCGGCGGAAGCGTCGTTCCTGGAGATGCTCGACATCGTCAATGAGGATCTGATCGGCAAGGGCGAGGATCCCATTGCCTTCGATCACGATTGCCGCGAAGGCATCTGCGGCACGTGCTCCCTCAGCATCAATGGCATTCCGCACGGCACGAGCGCGACGACGACCTGCCAGCTCTACATGCGGAATTACAAGGACGGCGATACGATTTACATCGAGCCGTTCCGGGCAAAGCCGTTCCCGGTTGTGAAGGATCTATGCGTCGACCGGCGTTCCCTGGATCGTATCATCGCGGCGGGAGGTTTTGTCACGGCGCACGTCGGTTCAGCGCCCGATGGCAATGCAATGCCGATTGGCAAGGTGAAGGCGGATCACGCCATGGAAGCCGCAGCCTGCATCGGCTGTGGCGCCTGCGCGGCCGCTTGCCCCAACGGAAGCTTGATGCTCTTTGTTGGAGCGAAGGTCAGCCATCTTTCTCATCTCCCTCAAGGCCAGCCCGAACGCGAACGCCGCGCCCTGCGGATGGTCGCCCAGATGGACCGGGAAGGCTTCGGCAACTGCTCGAATTACTACGAGTGCGAAGCGGTTTGCCCGGCGGACATCCCCGCAACGGTGATCTCGCGATTGAATCGCGAGTACGCGATCGCCGCGACGAAAAGCAGCGTCGGGGCGGAGTAGCCATCCAGCAAAGATCGATAAAACCAAACGTCCACTCCAAGCCGGAGGCTTGGCAGAAGGTAGCCGGTGCGTCGAAGACCACCGGACAGGTTCAAAGAGACAGGCACCCTGAAAGGGTGCCAGAGACGTTTTGTCCCCCATAGATCTTTTGGTTGGTAATCCGCAGTTCTGGCACTCCTTCAGAGTGCATCACACAATTCAGTGCCGGTGGTCTTCGACGCACCGGCTACCTTCTGCCAAGCTTTCAGCTTGGACGAACGGCGCTTCTCACTCACTCCTCTTCGTTGACCGTAAACGTCACGTTATCAATCTGAGCCACGGCGAGTGCATCGAGAACATCAATCGTCCGGCTGTACTTGGCATCCGGCTCGCTGACGATCGTCACCAAGGTCGGTGACTTGGCCGCATCACTCGCCTGCTTCAGACGCACAAGCGTCGCTCTCAGCGTCGGCATGTCCTTGCTGGTTGGCGTGTCCATCGGTTCGTCGTTGAGGTTCACCTCGCCATTTTCGGCGATAGTGATGACCATCTCGTCGACGAAGTCCGTCGGGCCCGACGTCTCAGCGACGGCCGGCAGTTTGGAGTTGAGCTCCCGCTCCACTTTCACCGCACCGGCCATGACCATGAAAAAGAGCATGATCACAAAGACCACGTCGATCATCGGGGCGATCTGGAAGCCCAGGTTGCCATCGTTTCCCGCGGAGGGGTCAAATCGTTTCATGTGGGTGGTCTCTTAATCGCGATTCACGCTGGAAAACGAAATGTCGCTGATTCCTGCTTCCGCAGCGGCATTCATTGCCTTGGATATACTCATGGCCGACGCATTCCGATCACCGCGAATCACGCAACGGAACGTCGGGTTCGGGCCTTTTACCACTTTCATTTCTCCGACCTTCCTGGCCTCAGTGAGCGCTTTGCTCAGGTCGGGAAGCTCGGGATAGATTTTGTCATCCATCTTGTAAGTTGCTTTCTTGTGCCCCTCGTCCCAAAGGACGTTGACGATCGTCTCCGCTCGAGCGTTGTCCTTCTTGATCGCATCGGCAGCGATCGGAAGGGTCACGCTCTTATCCACCTTCAGCACCTGGGCTGAGGTGATCGACATGAAAAAAATGAGAAGAACGAGCAGCACATCGATCATCGGAGCGATTTGAAACTCCGGATCTCCGTCGCCACCTCCACCGCCGGCCATATTAGATCAGGCTCCTTTCCATTATACGCTGACGGTTTGCTGATATTGGCTGTAGCCTTCCATCGTCTGGCTGGAAGTCTGTCCAGCCGCCCAGTTCGGAGCGCTCGCGTAAACTTCCTCATCGCCGATTTGCGCGCCGGCAAGCTGTTCGTAGGGCATCTTGCGGAAGAGCATGTTCATCGTATCCTGAATATCGTGCAGCGCCTTCCCGGCACGATTCCGGAGGAAGTAAAACGAGCCGAAGGCAGGAATAGCGATGAAAAGGCCGGAAGCCGTGGCCACGAGCACTTCGCCGATTGCCGCGGAAAGTTGCGATGGATCACCAATACCACTCGCTCCAAGAACAGAAAAGGCGCGAATCATGCCCGTGACTGTGCCAAGAAGACCGATCATCGGCGTACAAACACCGATCACCGACAGATAGGAGATGTAAGTCTGCATCTTCGCATTCTCCTTCGCCAGTTCGGCAAACATCCCCTCCTCCACCGCTGACTTGCCTTCACCCAATAGGCTCACCGACACCCGGCAGACGTTGGTAAAAGGCGACGGATTGGTCCGGCAGTAATTGAAGGCTCCGACGTAGTCTCCGCTGCGGAACAAGCCTTTGACCGCTTCGACATGCTGAGGAGGCTGAACCTTCGGACTACGAGTGCGCACAAAACCGTCCACCATGAGATACAAAGTGAGGATCGAACACGCGGCGATCGGGAACATGACCAGACCGCCTTCCTTGATTTGCTCGAACAGGCTCTTTTCATGGACGGCCGGTTTGGCATCGTCAGCCTTGGCCGGTTGCGCCTCCGCGTGGACAGTGGAAACAGCGCAGAAGACGGCAACAGCCAGGGCGCAGAGAGAGGTAACTTGTCTGAATTTCATAGTTCGGGGTTCTGGGGATTGGCAGCAGGTTGCGAGGGGGGACGAGGTTTGTTTCGGGGTTTGAAATATGGATGCCGGGACTTACTTCACGAGATCGAGCGCTTTCTCAGTTCGCGCTATTTTCTCCAGTTCGACCTTCGCTTGCTTCGCTTCGGCGGTGGCTCCGTAAGTGCCAATCAAATCATTCAGCGTGGCCTTCGCGCGGGTAAAATCCTGAAGCGCTTCATAGGCCTGGCCGGCTCCCAGCATCGAAGGCGGTTGCAGCACCTTTGAATCGGGATAGAAAACCGGGATTTCCAAAAAGGAGAGAAGCGCCGGATCCCATTCCTTCAACGCGAGATGACTTTGTCCGGAAGTGATGTACGCCTGCGCCAGGGTTTCGGGGCGTGTGCTCTCCTTCAAAACCACATTGCACAGCTCCAACGCCTTCGCCGGCTCTCCCCGCCGCACAAAACCTGCGGCCGAAAGCGCTTTGGCAGCGCGCGTCGTTTCGGGATCGGATGCCATCCGGTAAATTTGCTGAATGATCGGCTCCACATCGGCATCCCGTCCCTGGCTCACGAAAGCCTGGACCTTCAAGAGCGCCAGATCCGCCCACCAGCTTCCCGGAGCATCGCGAAATCCTTCGTAATATTTCAGAACTGGCTCGATCTGAGCCAGCGCATCCGTCGCCTTTCCCTTCGTAATCAAATCGGCTGCCGTCTTCAGTTGGGGAGGCTCTGGAAAATCGATCTTCGCGACCTGCGCAACCGGATAGCCAAGTTCCCCTGTTTGCGCGGGCTTACCCTCCTGCGCGGGAGCCATCTCCACTGTTCCCATGAGATTGTCGCCCTGCCGGCGGAGGCTCTTCACGGTCACCACCTTTCCATCTTTCATCGTAAAGGTGATATCGCCATGCGCAGCCACAGCGACGGCGAACAGGCAGAGAAGGGAGGAAAGTGTTCGTTTCATACTGTCGCCCCCCATTTTTCGAGCAGTTTTCTTGCCTGCCCCGCCTCGGGGAGATTCTCGAGTTTTTCGTTCCGTAACATCTCGTGCAGCGAACTGATCGCCTCTTTCCGTTTACCCATTTTTTCGAAGCTTTCCGCACTGTGCAGGTAGGATTTTGCCACCCAGGGAAGATATCTCTGGTAAGCGACATAGACGCGTTGGTAATGCGCGATCGCCTCGGCCCAGTGGCCTTGCCGAGCTTCGACTTCGCCCAGCGAATACACAGCATACGCCGTCGATTCACCACGCCATTCCCGCATTCCCGCCACTTCCTCGAAGAGCTTCTTCGCCTCATCATACTTTGCCAACTCCATCAGGGTGTTTGCCTTGCCGATGGTCGCCTCTTTGATCTTTGCTCCGGCGTACTTATCGACTGCCTCGTTGAACAACTCGAGCGCCTGATCGTATTTCTTGGCCGTGAAAGCGATTTCTCCCAAACCGACATAGGCGTAGTCCAGATAGTCGCTTTTCGGATAGTCGATCTTCAGCAACGTGTACATCACGCTGGCCCGGTCCGATTTACCGTGCTCCGCGAGAAAATCACCGATCTGCGCCAGAAGCACAGGGCTGAGGTCCTCGGGCTTAAAGGTATTCGCGATCTGGTCGTAGAGGTCATCCGCCTCGAGTGTCTTTTTCTTCAGCTTGTCGAGTTCAGACCGGGCATAAAGCAGACGTGCCTTTGCAGTAGCGTTTGCGTTCTCCTCCAGAGGTTTGATCTGCTTGTCCAACTCCTCCCAGGGGTCGTAAGGCGGCGGTTCCGGCGTTGCTGCAACGGTGGCCACGGCCCCGGCGACGGGTGCACCCTCAGGCGCCGCTCCGGGAGTAGCCGACGCGGCTATTGGAGCCGTTGCCGCAGTAGCAGCAGCGCCGGCAACAGCAGGCACCGTAGCTGTAGCGGCGGGTGCGACAGGCGCATTCGCGGGAGCTTCGGCAGGACCGCCGGCGGCCGGAGGAGTCGTGGGCACCGGAACGGCTGGAGCTGCGGCGGCCGCAGCCGCGAGAGCGGCGGGCGAAGGACGCGGGCGCTTCGCACAGAGCTGCGCGAGTTGCTGCAAAAGCTGCTCGACCGCCTCTTTCTTCGGCTGGCCGATATAAGTCTTCAAGGTGCTGACCAGGAATTCCTTGGCTTCCTCCGTCTTTCCCTGGCGGGCCCGGGCTTTGCCAATCCAATACATGCTCGCCACGACAGCGGGATGTTCCGGGTGCTCCTTGATGAAGTCCTCAAACATCTTCGAGACCTCCTCCCATTCTCCGAGCTTTTGCATGTGCTTGCTCGCCTCAAAAAGCGAATAGCTCACCACCTCTTCCGTCGTCGCTTTCTTAAAGGATTCGATGTAAGCCGGAATGCACTCCGCATCCTTGCTTTCCGCGGCCAGGGAGTCTCCAAGGATCGCCGCCACTTCTCCAGCAACCTTGTCCTTTTCATACTGCGGGAGCCATGCCTTCGCCGCGGAGATCACGTCATCATACTTCTGTATTGCGTAATTACAGACCATCTTCCGGTACTTGCAATCCGGCACAAACGTCCCTGAGGGATACTTCTGCAGATAGCCATCGAGCGCACCCACCGCCTTGTCAAAATCCCCCTGAAACACGATGGTCAGCGCATCCCGATAGGTCACCTCCTCGATGTCATCACCAGTGGGAAAGTCCTTCTGGTATTGATCGAAGTCCTTCATCGCATCCGGGAACTTATTCTGCGCGAATTTCGAGACCCCGAGCAGATACCGCATCTTCTCGCGGTACTCACTCTTCGGCAGCTTCTCCAGCATCTCGGTGAACCGTTTCTCCGCCGTCTGGGGATCATTCGCCTGCAGCGCCACCGCGCCGGCGAGATAACCGACTGTGCCGGCATTCGGCCCGTCCGGATACTCCTTCACATACTGGTCGCAAAGCTCCTGGCAATGTGGGATCTGGTTCAGTTCCGAGTAAGTCACAAGTTCGGCGAAGAGTGACCCTTCCCGCTCTATCTTGGCATTGGGGTAATGCTGGACGAGATAGCTGTAGACAACGATCGCCTCCCATTTCTTGTCCCAATCGTACCAGCACTTTGCGATTCGCATGAGCAGCCCCGGGCCGAAGTCCGGCAGCTTTTCGAATTCGGTCAGCAGCTCTTTCTGCTCCGCCATGGCCGCCTTGATCTCGTTATTGATCTGCGTTGCGGCGACAAAGGCCTGCGGATTACCCGCCACCGACTTGAGATTCTCCTCAATGCGCTTCTCCATGCGCGCAAGGCGGTCGCGCTGGAATTTCAGCACATCGTCATGGGACCGCACCTGGCGATAAGCCTGAATGGCATCGGCGAAAAGCTTCTTCTCCGCCAACTCATCTCCGAGCCGCACGGCCAGCTCATTCAGGGCAATGAGATTTTCGATGATGGATGTCTTCTTCTGCAGCTTGGCAAGCAGCTTGACGGCCTTCTCCGACTCACCCTGGTTCGTATAGGTTTCGACCAGCATGATCGCTCCCTTCGCCTGAATCGTCGTCTTGGGCTCGGGATCGATGAGCTTTTCCAGAACGCGGATCTGATCCTCCGGCTTATTCAATTCCTTGTACGCTTCGCCCTCGGCAATCAAGGCCTGGTCGCGATAGGCCGGAATGTTTTCGAACTGGGAGTACATTTTGACCACCGTCTCGAAGTCCCGCAGGAAAAAGCTCGCCTTCGCAATGCCCAGCTTCACCTCCATCACGCGATCCGCATTCGGCCACTTTTCGAGATACTTCTTAAATGACCCGATCGCCTTCTGGTAGTCGGGCTGATTGAAATACGACGCCCCGAGCATGTAGTAGACAGGCCCGAGCTGAGCCTGGGCTTTCTCATCCTGAAGCATCACCAGCGCGATGACTTTCTCGAAACCAGCCGCCGCGCCGTTCCAATCACCCTTTTGAAACGCGACATTCGCTTCGTTATACAGAGTGGCCAACTCAGAGTCGGCTGTCTTATTCGCCCCGACGTTCTGTGCATGGGTGACGGCTGGCGTAAAAAACGCCAAAGTGCAGCATGCTATAAGGGCACGAGAAAACTGCTTGAGGAACATGTTGTGGAGGGCTTCCTCGAGGAAGAAGTATCTACATAACCCGACCAAAATCAGAGGCAACTGAAAACCACGTTTTCGCCCTAAGAAATCACGCTTCTCCTTGCCAGTCCTCGCTTTGCCCGACGGACAAACTCCGTCATAAACAAAGGTCAAACGCCCGCATTCGCGCAGCCAAAGAAAAGCGAATGTTTTTATCAGCGGCAGCCTGTTGTCATAAATACCCCGTAAGCGGTAATTGCAACTGACTAGCATTTGTATAGCAGATCCGATTTCTCTTGCTTGTAAAGAGCCCAACCGGGTAACATCCGCGTCATATGAATAACCGTGAATCTTTGGTTCGCGCGTTCCACCTCGCCTCCTCGCGGCTCGCTTTCACTCCGGCAAACTAAAGAGGCGATTTTCGGATGTTCCGTGTGGCTGGCTTTTTCTGCCTCCCCGGACTCCGGCGGTTTCGGTGTCTCCGAAGCCGTTCTGCCATCCGAGCTCATTCCCGAGCCGAATGCATCCCTTTCCACACATCTCGTGTTTTCCCGCACACCTCTTCCGTCCATGACTCTCGAAGAATTGGATCGTGAGCTCAGTTCCTGGCAACAGGCCACGTTGGCAATCGTGAACAACGTTTACGACTTGTACGAACACCCCACGTACAAAACGCTCGCCGGGGCCGGACGTCCTCCGGCCAAACTTACCGGCTCGTCCAAGCAACGCGCGGATACCGCCGTCAGCGCCGTGAAGGACCTGCTCGATCTTTCCCTTTCTCTCGACCACGTGGTGAAGCACGCCGTCTCCCTGCGAGCGGACCTTCCACTCTTGTTCCAGAGTGATCGGATTAGCGAGATCGAACAGCTTCTGCATGGAGCGTCGATCAAGCTCCAGGAAGCGCAGACCCCGCTGGCTCATCGCCATCTTCTCTCCCAGTCGGTGACCAGCCGGGCGATCTCGCCCCAGAACCTGCTCGACGTGATGCTGCCCGCTTTCGATGCCGCGAAAGCAACGATCGTGGGCATCGACGAAGCCTGGACGACGCTTCCAGTCACGCTGGACGCCCTGGAAGCGGAAGCTTCCGCGTTGGAATCCCGCGCCACAAGCAACGGCATCTCCGGCCAATTTGATTTTGCCGGGATTCGGTCCGCGATCATCCGGGCTCGCGCTGCGGTGATGGAAGATCCGCTGGTGGCGGTAAACGGCGTGAACTCGAACATCCGCGCGCGAATTTCCGAGCACGAAACGCGGCTGCAGAGCCTCTTGTTCGAACGCGATAACATCGCCGGCGAACTCGCCACTGCGAAAAGTTCGCTCACCATGCTCGATGAGCTCCACCGGCGGGCCACTTCCGCCCAGGAAGAGCGGTTTTTGAAAGTGGAGCTGCCAGACTCTTTGCCGCCCTGCCCGTCTTTGCCGGCAGGCGCCCAGATCCAGGCGCTCCGCGAGTGGCACGGCAAACTCGAAGCGGCGGTCAATCGCGGCGAATGGCAGCCGGCTCGCATCGGCCTCTCCAAATGGCGCGATGCGCTTTCGGGAGTCCGCCAGAAATGCGAACAGGCGCTGCAAGCGAACGAGCGCACCTTGAGCGACCGGAGGGAATTGCGCGGACGGCTCGACGCCCTGAAGGCAAAGGCGGCGGCGTGCGGACGCTCTGAAGACGCCAGTCTGGGCGCTCTTGAGCGGGAAGCATCCGCTCTGTTTCAGCGGCGACCGACTCCTCTTGTGGAAACTGCGGCGGTCATCGCGAAGTACCAGCAGGAACTCACGCGGATTCTTTCGGCGCGCTCGTAAGCGCCGTTGGCCCGTGCGCCGAGGACTCCCGGCGCACCCTTCCCTTTCACTTTCACTTCACCACTAACCTCACCTCATCTCGAAAATCATGGACGGTCAAACCTGCCAGCAACCCGGATGTACCGGCACTATCGAAGGCGGATTCTGCAATGTCTGCGGCATCGAACCGGCGAACGGCACCACGATTCTCCCCCAGCGCACCACCCGCTACGTCACCTCGCGATTCGGCACGGTCGCCACGGCCTCAGTCACCGGCCCAACCGGCACCACCGGAACGGCGGGATCTTCATTCACTTCGGCAAAAATCGGCACCGGCTCTTCACGACGCAGCACCCGCAGTTCGCGCAGCGGCAGTTCCCGCCGCCAGCTCGGGCTGGGGTTGATTCAAGTCCCGGAACTGCCTCCGCTCGATCCGGCCGCCGTGATCATGGCGGAACCGGCAGTACCGGAAAACAAGCGCTATTGCTCGAACTGCAACGATCGACTGAAGCGCGAGAAGGGCTTCTGCCCGAAGTGCGGCCGGCCGTACAATTTTACGCCCACACTGCAAGCTGGCGATGTGCTGGCAGAGCAATATGAAGTCGTCGGCTGCCTGGCCTTCGGCGGCCTGGGCTGGATTTATCTCGCGAAGGACAAGGTGCTGTCACGCTGGGTCGTGCTCAAAGGTCTGCTCAATGCCCAGGACGAAGCGGGCGCAGCGGCGGCGGTGGCTGAACGCCAATTCCTTGCCGCGGTGAAACACGCCAATATCGTGGGCGTTTACAACTTCGTGCAGCGCGGGACGGAGGGCTTCATCGTCATGGAGTACGTGGGCGGCAAGTCTTTGAAAGCGATCCGCAAAGAACGCGGCCCGCTGCCGGTGACGGAAGCGATCGCTTACATCCACCGTATTCTCGGCGCCTTCGCCTATTTGCATCGCCAGGAACCGCCGCTCGTCTATTGCGACTTCAAGCCGGACAACTTCATGCTCGAAGGCGACGACGTGAAACTTATCGATATGGGTGGCGTCCGGCGTGTGGACGATCCCGGCGGCGATATCTATGGCACGAAGGGATACAGCGCGCCGGAGGCCGGCGACGGCCCGACCATCGTGTCCGATCTCTACACCGTCGCGCGCACGCTCGCGGTGCTCGTCTGCGAATTCCGTGGCTATCAGAGCGCGTACGAATTCACGCTGCCTGCGCCGGAAGAGCAGCCCGTTTTCGCGCAGTACGAGTCGCTGCACCGGTTCTTGCTGAAAGGAACGCGAGAGAGTCCGGATGAACGGTTTCAGACCGCCGATGAAATGGCGGAGCAACTCGCCGGCATCCTTCGCGAGATCGTTTCGACGGAACAGAAAGCCGCGCACCCCACGGAGAGCACGCTGTTTGGCGGCGACGTCATGCGTCTGCAAAATGGTTCGAATGGAAACACGCATCAGCCCGGCCCGGAGCTGATCCCAGGGCTCAAGGTCGATATCGAAGACAAAGCCGCGCAGTTCATCCTCGCCAACGCAAGTTCCACGGATCCGCAGGAGCAGCTTGAGATCTACACGCAGGCGACAATGAAATTCCCGAAGTCCGCCGAAGCAAAGCTCCGGCTGGCCAAGAGCCTGATCGAAACCGGCAAATATGAAGCGGCCGAAGCGCGGCTCTTTGAAGTGCAGGTGGAAGATCCATGGGATTGGCGCGTCGTCTGGCTGCGCGGGATCGCGCATTTCCGCCGCGGCCAGCCGCGTGACGCCGCGGCGCACTTCGACCACGTCTATTCGGAACATCCGGGCGAACTCGCACCCAAGCTCGCACTCGCGCTCGCCGCGGAAGCAGCCGGCGAGATCGACTATGCCACGGATCTCTACAACGTCGTTTCGGTCACCGATACGAACTTCACGACGGCGGCCTTCGGCCTGGCCTGATGCCTGGCCGCAACCAGCCGCCGCGACGAAGCGGTAGCCGCATATGGGCGTGTTCCCGCAACGTCCAGCGCCTACACGCACGCCCGCATTGCCATGGCTCGCACGTGGCTGCTGACGACGTCGGCGGTCACACCGGGGCCCAAGGAATTCCAGCAAGCTGCCGGAACCATCGAGGCGCTTTCACTCGACGGCATGGACCGGCATCGCCTCTCGGCGGAAGTGCAGCACGTCGCGCTCGATTTGCTGCAGGCCCATCGGATGCCGTCGAATCCCAGCGTTCATCTCTTCGGCCAGCCGCTTCAGGAAGTCGGGCTCCGCAAAGGCATCGAAAGCGCCCTCCGCGGCATGGCCCATCTCGCCACCACGGAGGAGGAAAAGGTCCACTTCGTCGACATGGCGAACCAGGTCCGCCCCACCACCCTCTTGTAGTCACATGTCTCATCCTCTCCCTCTTCAAGCCGTCAATCCTCCTCCGGATCCCAAACGCATGAATTGCCCTCACTGCCAGGCGCCGATCGCGCCTTCGAACAACTTCTGCGAAGAGTGCGGCACACGGCTCAAGGAACCCGCGGCAGCGCCTTCCGTCCGAAATGAAACCTGCGAGGGTTGCGGTGCCGGTGCGGACGCCATCGATACCGACGGCTATTGCTCGCGCTGCGGGCTGCAACGGCGACATCCGGAACGCGACCATATAGAACTCGACATCTCGCCTTTCGTGGCCGGCGTTTCGGATCGCGGCATCAAACATTATCGAAACGAAGATTTCCTCGCCGCCGCGGAGGTGCCTGACCTGATGTTCGGCGTGGTCTGCGATGGCGTGTCGAATTCGCTGAATGCGGACGCAGCCTCAGCGGCGGCCGCCCCCACCACACGGGACGCTTTCCTCGCGGCGTGGAAAAATGGAGCGCCTGCGCAACCGGAGAAAGCGCTGCACGAGGCGATCATGGGCGCTCACGCCGCAGTCCTCGGAGCCAGCGCCGAAAATACCGCCATGGATGATCCGCCGGAAGCGACGATCGTTGCTGCTGCGGTCATCGGGCCGAAGGAATCGCGTGAAGCAGTGATCGGCTGGCTTGGCGACAGCCGCGCCTATTTCATCGGTGCCACGGAGGCCAAACAACTCAGCAAGGACCACTCGTGGCTCGTTGAAATCATCGAAGCCGGAAAGATGACTTACGCCCAGGCGATCCGTTGCAAAGGCGCGCACAGCATTACGCGGACGCTCGGTGGCATCCCTACCGGTGACAATGGTGAGCGCGACGAACCATCGATCCTTCGCTGCCGGCTGCCTGGTCCCGGCTGGATCATCCTTTGCTCGGACGGCCTATGGAATTACGCCACCGAGCTGGACGTCTTTGCCGGACTCGTTCGCCGCTCGGCCAAGACGGGCAATCCACTCGATCTTGCCCGGGAACTCGTCCAGTGGGCCCGCGAACAAGGCGGCAAGGACAACATCACCGTCGTCGCCATGTCCGTCTGACATTTCCACCTCCTCACTTCTTTAACCCAATCCATCTCTATGTCTTCCTCCTTTACTGCCCAGGTTTATCAAAACCAATTCCTCGCCCAGGGCGCGGATGAGGTTCACGCCATCATGACCGTGACCGCGACTGGCGGCACAGCCGCCGCCAGCGGAGCAAAGCTCGTCTTCGGCATCATGATCGATTGCTCAGGATCCATGGGTGACAGCGACGCCGCCCGCATTCGCCACGCAAAAATGGCCGTGCGCGAGATCATCAAACAGCTTCGCGAGGACAGCCTCTTTTTCATCGTCTCCGGCGCGGACCTCGCGACGCTCGTTGTGCCATTGCTCCCGGCGACTCCGGAAAATAAAGCGGTGGCCGAAAACGAAATCGCCCTGCTCCAGGCCTCAGGCGGCACAACGATGTCCAAGTGGCTCCAGGCTGCCGCACAACAATTCCCGCGCGGCGACTCGTTCATCCGTCACGCCCTGCTCCTGACGGATGGAAAGAACAATCCTGAAGACACCGCTCCACTTGATGCGGCGCTCGCCGACTGCGAAGGCCGCTTCCAATGCGACGCCCGCGGCGTGGGAGTCGACTGGCAACCCGATCAGCTTCGGAAGATTTCGACCCGCCTGCTCGGCACGGTCGATATCATTCCCAAGCCTCAGGATATTGCCGCCGATTTCCAGGAGATCCTGCAAAAGGCGATGGGTCGCGCGGTGAGCGATGTGTCGCTGCGCCTCTGGACCCCCCAGGGTTCGACCATCAAGTTTTGCAAACAGGTATCGCCGGAGATTGTCGATCTCACCACCAAGGTGCGGATCGATCCGCAAGCGCCGCAGATTCGTAACTACCCGACTGGTGCCTGGGGAAATGAAACCCGCGACTATCATTTCTGTCTCCAGGTGAAACCTGGCGCCGTGGGACAACGCATGCTCGCCGGCCGGGCCAGCCTCGTCCTTGGAAGGGGCAAGAGCGAAACCAAAGCAGTGGAAACCCAGATTCTCGCCACCTGGACGGATGACGAAGCGCGTTCCGCGGTGATTGATCGTCGTGTCGCTCACTATACCGGTCAGGGCGAACTGGCCCAGGTGATCCAGGAAGGCCTGCATGCCCGCCGCCAGGGACACGAAGACGAAGCGACGCGCAAACTGGGCCGTGCCGTGCAACTCGCCGCCGAATCCGGCAACGACGCCACGACGAAACTCCTGCGCAAAGTCGTGGACGTCATCGACGAACACGAAGGCACCGTGAAGCTCAAACGCAGCATCGACGAAGCCGACGAAATGGCCCTCGACACACGCTCAACCAAAACCCGCCGGGTCAAAGCCGACGTCTAAGCAAACCCATCCGATTTCCAACTCATCCATTCCCATGCCTATCTGTCCAAACCAGCACGATTCCCAGGCGGTGGATTTCTGCACGGTCTGCGGGATCGAGATGTTTCCCGCGGACTCTTCCGCCCGTTCGAGTTCCTCCACCTCAGCATCCTCCGCTGAAGAATGCCCAACGTGTCACGCAAAACGTGCGTCCGGTGATGGCGACTTCTGCGAAGTGTGCGGATACAATTTCAAAACCGGCATCTGCGGGATGCCGTTTGTGTCGGAACCAGTCCCGAGTCCGGTGGAGGCGAGTGAGCCCCTGCCATCAGTACCCACACCCGCACCCGCGCCGGTAGAAGCCGTACCCGATTCCACACCTACCGCGCCGTCGGGAAAAGGGACGAGTCCACAAACCGCCTCCGAAAATACCCAGCGCTGGCAGCTCGTCGCCACGATCGATTTGTCGATCACGAACGTTCCGGAAGCCGAAGGCCCAGCCGATCTCGGTGAGCGAATTTTCCCGCTGGACCTGGCGGATCAACTCATCGGCCGGCGCAGCACCCGCCGCGGCATTTTTCCGGAAATCAGCCTCGATACAGACGACGGAATTTCTCACCGGCATGCGCGGATTCTTCGCCAATCCGATGGCGGCTTTTCCGTGCTCGATCTCGGCTCCAGCAACGGCACGCGGCTCAACGGCCAGGAACTCAAGCCGAACCTTCTCACACCCATCATCCCCGGCGACCGCATCTGCGTCGGCCGTTGGACATGCCTCACTTTGCAGGCCCGGACATAAAACCGCGCCACCCTTTTTCACCCTGAAAACCTAGTTATGAAAACCACCTACCAAAATGGCAGTCGCACCGCGGTGCAATTCCTTCCGCCGCCACTGCCGCAACGGGTGTTACAAGTCTCCGGGCTGCCCATGCCGGTGCGCATCGTGTGGAATACTCCACGCCAGTTCTGGGCCTTCGCCGCAGCCATTGTGACAGCAAGCGCGCTTTTCTGTTTCGCGGCCTCGCATTCCATCACCAGAAGCCGCGACGCAATCAAGAGTGTCGGGAACGACTGCGCTCCTTCCATCATTGCGGCGCAGCAAATCCGTTCGTGGTTCGCAGACTTTGATGCCAACGAGGCCAATCTGCTCCTCTGCGATCCCTCGTCGAACGAAGGAATCCGCTCCAAGCAAGCAGCCGATCAACGGCACCGGCAGATTTCGGATGCCCTCGTCACGGCGGCGAAAAACATCACCTTCGTTGACAAGGAACGACCATTGGTCGTCGGCATGGTGAATGGCTTCGCGGCCTACGAGGCGTTGATGTCAAAAGCCCACACCCTTCAGGAAAAGGGCGACACCGCAAATGCGCTCGTCTCCGCTCGACAGGCCACAAGTGTCTTGCAAGACACCGTCATTCCCGCGGCTGATGCCCTGGATCGGGCCAACACGGACGAACTCGAGTCCGTGTATGCGCGCCAGCGTTTCCATGCGCAGGGTGCAATCACGATTCTCGTAATAAGCGGTCTCATCACGCTCGGCCTTCTCGTGATCGCCCAGATCTATCTCATTCGCCGGACTCACCGTCTGCTCAACCCGGCATTGCTCGCTGCGACCGTCATCACTTTGTTCCAGCTCGTAAACTCGACCGTTCAGAGTGTCCACGCCGCACATCATCTCCGCAAGGCCGTGGATGACGCCTTCGCTTCGGTTCATTTCCTCTGGAAAGCGCGCGCTCTCGGATTTGACGCAAACGGTGAGGAAAGCCGTTACCTCTTTGACCGTGAGCCCCAACAGGCCGCTGCCGCCGAGCGTGCCTTCCAGGCCAAGACCGCCACGATCGCCAATATCCCGCCGGGAGAAAGCTACACATCCATTGCCAACACCGTCCGGTTGAAAAAGCCGCTGCCACGCGATTTCACCGGACTCCTTGCGAATGAATTGGGGAATCTTAGCTTCCCGGGAGAACGCGACGCTGCAATCGACGCCCTCAATACCTTCCACGACTACATGGCCGTCGACGAGAAAATCCGGTCTTTCGAGAAATCCGGCAAGCATGCCGAAGCTGTCCGTTTGTGCGTTTCTTACGACGACGGCGGGTCAAATGCCGCGTTCGATGACTACGATCACGCACTGGAAAAGGTGATCCGGATTAATCAGACGGAATTTGATGCCGCGTGCGCGGACAGCGCGACGATTCTCGCCAGTGGAGAATGGATCATCGGCATCGCGACGATTCTCGCCATCGCCGGCACTCTGGCCGGTTTCTGGCCGCGCATCCGGGAATATCAGGTGTAAGGATACCAAATCTCGCTGAGATCGGCGAAGGCCCATCGGTTTGCCCCGATGGGCCTTTTTCTTGAACCAGTTGCTCCGACGCCCGCTTTCATCCATGCTGGATGCCGCTTCATTTCCAGTTTCCATGCATACCGTTACTCCTGATTGGACCGCCATCCGCGAAGAATTTCCCATTCTCCGCCAGGAGGTGCACGGACATCCGCTGGTCTACCTGGACAACGCCGCGACTTCCCAAAAACCTCACGCCGTGCTCGATGCGGTGGACGCCTATTACCAGCGCGACAACGCGAACGTGCATCGCGGCGCCCACGAACTGAGCGGCCGGGCCACCGAGGGCTACGAGACGGCGCGCCGAAAAGTGGCCGCCTTTATCGGAGCGAAGAGCGCCGAAGAAATCATTTTCACGCGCGGGGTCACCGAGGGAATCAATCTCGTCGCGAATAGTTGGGGCTCCACGTTACGGCCGGGGGATGTGATTCTGCTCACGGAAATCGAGCACCACAGCAATCTGGTGCCGTGGCAGCTCCTCGCCGCCCGCACCGGTGCAAAGCTCCGCTTTCTTCCGGTAAACGACGAAGACGGCACGCTGGCAGTCGAACGCCTCGGAGAATTTCTCACACCGGAGGTGAAACTTTTTGCGTTCACCCACATCTCAAACTCGCTGGGGACGATCAATCCCGTCGCTGAATTCTGTGCCGCGGCACGTACCGTCGGGGCATTGAGCCTCGTGGATGCCGCCCAGAGCGCTGGCCATCTGCCGGTCGATGTACAGGCAATTGGCTGCGATTTCCTGGCCATGTCAGGCCACAAGATGTGCGCTCCGACCGGCATCGGCGCACTCTATATCCGGTCCGAGCTCATGGAGGCGCTTCCTCCGTGGCACGGCGGCGGTGAGATGATCGTGAGCGTGAAATACGAGAGCAGCACCTTCAAAACCGGCCCGCATAAGTTCGAGGCCGGAACGCCGAATATCGGCGGAGCAATCGGGCTGGGTGCCGCCGTCGATTATCTCGATCGTGTCGGACGGGCGAATATCTTCGCGCACGACCAGCAACTGGCCAAGATCGCTGCGGAACGGATTCGCGAGTTGCCGGGTTACCGGGTCCTCGGTCCCAAGGGAGATCGAGGCGGAGTAGTGAGCTTCACTCTCGAAGGCGCCCATCCACACGACGTCACCACCTTTGCCGATCGTTACGGCGTAGCGCTTCGCGGCGGACATCATTGCAACCAGCCGCTCATGCGGAAGTGGCGCCTGCCCGGCACCAGCCGCGCGAGCTTTTATTTCTATAACACCGCGGAGGAGGTCGACATCCTGATCGACGTCCTCACCAAAGCCGCGAAATTCTTCGCATGACGGGACCGCACCCCATAGTGGAAGCGGCGTCCCGCCGCTTGAAAGGCGTCGATAACAAAGAATCCGCCGACGTTGAGATTTGGTGTTTGTCGCTACCGGCAGACTTACTCAACCGTCACAGGCCCGGAGGGCGGCCGGAGAGTAGCCCCGGGCGACAGCCCGGGGAACGGAAGGCGCTGAGGCAGCCCCGGAGGGGCGTCGGGCTTTCACTTACTCGTTACGCAGGCAGCGCCACTTGCAAAGCGTCGTCTCGTGTACTCTCGCCACATCTGCCCTTCCGACGCCCCTCCGGGGCTGATCCGCAGCCAGCCAATCTCCGGGCTATCGCCCGGAGCTACTCTCCGGCGGCCCTCCGGGCCTGTGGGAAACTTATACAGGCCCAGCGGAGATCTCCGGTTTTGAAATTCTCGATATGATGCCTTTTTCGGCACCGGCGCTAACTCCACCAAACATTTTCCATCGCTAACTTCATGAACGACGAACTCGAGGAACTCTACCAACAGGTCGTGCTCGACCACGCCAAACGTCCGCGCAATTTCGGTGAAATCAACGGCGAAGCCGTTCATGTCCACGGCGATAACCCTTCCTGCGGCGACGAGATCGATCTCCATGTCCGCTTCGCTCCAGATGGCGCGGTGGAAGAAATCAAATTCACCGGCCAGGGATGCGCCATCAGCCAGGCTTCCGCCTCGCTCATGACGCTGAAGCTGAAAGGCAAACCGCGCGCCGAAGCCAGGGATCTGATGGATGCCTTTCACACACTCGTCACGACAGACGTCACCGGCGAAGCACCTCGCGCCCTGGGAGACGCGCGCCTGCTCGCTGGAGTCCGCAAATTCCCGCAGCGCGTGAAGTGCGCAATGCTGGCGTGGCGCGCATTTGAGCAAGCACTGGCTCAGGCCAATCACGAGACCGGAGACAAAACGGTCAGCACCGAAGAAGAGTAAACCGGGCTCCAGCTACATTTTGCGATACTTCACTGCACGAATACGCGCCAGTTCTGATAACTGATCGAATTCTTCGCTGTCTTTGAATCCGCGCCGTGGCAGCCAATAAACGGTTTTCCCTCCACCATCGAATAGAAAACCTTTTGGTGTCTCAACTATTTCTCTAAATCGCTCCCTCTGACTTTCCTCGGTGGATAATTTAGACTGCAATTTTACGGATTCAGCGCCAATAATCCAGGTGCTCTCTGCCGTTTTTATATTTCTTCTCGTTTGAGCAGCAATAACTGCCCAGCACACCGCCCCAGCTAAGACCGAAATCAGAAATAAAAACCCGGCCATTAGAGGATTCACGGTCGCGTCTCTGACGATCGCCACAACGACAACAATCATCATCAGGAGCCGGAATACTGGTTTAACATTCCTGCGAAAATTCCAGAGCGCCCCTGTAAAGAAATCGCCGGCCGAAAGATAGAAGCGAACGGTAATGGGCTCCGTCATTAGAATATTTGCGAGAATTTACTGAGTGCGCGATACCCAAGCGGCACTGGATAAAACTCCAATTGCCGCCCGGGCACAACACCGGGCTTCTAATAGTTACTCCTCGCCGGCGCCAAAACCTATTTCTTCGTCATCAGATACTTCAGCAACTCGATCGCCTTACGCTCAGGAAGCGCTTCGAGCAGGCCCGGAGGCATGAGTGATTGCGCCAGCTTTGTCCGCTCTTTGATCTCACTCTTTGGAACGGTAATCGTATCGGTGATGGTCCGGACGGTAACCGCCGTGGGTGTCTCCTGATCGGAAATCCCCGAAACGACCGAACCATCCTGCTTGGTCACCACCGTGAGCTGAAACTGCTCACCAACTACGGCATTCGGATCGACGATGTTTTCCAGGAAATAGGAAATCCCATTACGCCAGGAACCGGTTAGCTCAGGTCCGAGCTTCCCGCCTTCACCGTTGAGCGTATGGCAAATGGCGCAGGTCTGCTTGAAAACCTCGTGTCCTTCGTTCGCATCATAGGCCCACAGAGGAGCGGTTTCGTACGCTTTCTTGAGCCGCGCAATCGTGGCCTTCGCCGCTTCGGACGATTCGTTCACCTTGCCCCAGTGGGCATCGACATATTGATCCACGGAAGGTTTATGCAGATTGCGCAACTGACGCACCTGGAAGGAGCCGACATACTTGCGATCGATCGCCCCTGCACTCACCGCCTCCAGCAGTGGAATCGCCAATTCCGCCCGGCTGGTCATGACTTCGATAGCCGCGACACGCTCAGGCTCGCTGAATTCCGGGAAATGAGCGACGAGCAATTTCGCCACGGATGGATCATTGGTGTGTGACAGCAACGGGATAACGACCGCCCGGTAATCCGCGCGATCGAGTAACTTCGCAAAAACCGGCACGGATTCCGGATCCTGAACGCGCTTGAGTAAGTCAAATGCCGCCCGGCGAGCCGGCTCTGGAGTTTCCGGCGCAGCGAGCACCGCACGGGTGCGGACGAGCGTCGCTTTGTCGCCGAAAATGGCGGAAAGCTCATCCGTCGCCGCGCCTGGATCCTGCGCCTGGATCTTCGACCATTCTTTCGGTGCGGCAAGTGAAGCCTCACCCTTGGTCGCAAAGGCCAAAATCCCCAGTCCGCGCGAAGCCTTTTCCTTTGGCTCATTCAGGATCTCGGAGACCAGGAGGTCGCGACCGGCAGACTTCGTCGCCGCGTACCAACGAATGGAATCAGCCAGGCTCGGCAGAGGCGTCGAAGCGGCGAGTTTCAGCGCGCGGCCAAAGTCGTTGGGCACCAGATTGGCCAATCCAAACCAGATCATCCGTGGCAGGAAACGATCGCTCGCATCTTCACCATGGGCCGCAAGAGCCGCCCCGACCTCCCAGCGCAAATCGGGCTGCAGCGTGGGCAGTGCGGAGGCCAGCGCAAGGCGGACGGTCGACGATGGATCATGCGTAGCCAGCGAGGTGAAGGTCTCAGCCGGGAGCAAGGTCTTCGTATCGGTCCCGAGGCGAATCGCCCAGGCACGAACCTGGTCGCTCGAATGTTGCGCTGCTTGGGCAAGCGTCTTCTCGTCAAGAGCACCGACCGTATACAGCGTCCAGAGGCCGCGGAGGACCAGCGGAACCTGGGCGGATTTGGTAAACTCATTAAGCTTCGCAATCGCCGCCGGATCGATGGGTTTGGCCTGCGCCCGTTCTTCCAGGATCTGGCGAGCCTGACGGCAATACCAATCGTTGTGATGGGTTTGCAGATTGGCCAGTTCGAGATCGGAGAGGGTCTCGAGATTCACCTTCACCGGGTGGTAAGTGGCCGCCCATGATACGCGATAGATACGGCCGTTCGTCCGGTCCCATTTATCGGGCTCAGGGTTATGGCAATGTTGCTTGTCGCACCAGTCGATGAGATAGACCGCACCATCCGGCCCGGTCTGGAGATCGACCGCCATGTAAGTGTCATCGGGCGCACAAAGGATGTCATAACCGGCGTGGAGTGTCTGCCAGGCGGATCCTTCGCGGATGTTTTCCTGATGATTCATCTGCGCACCGAAGAGATTGTTCGTGAAGAGATGATTCCGGTAAATGTCCGGCCAGTTATCGCCCAGATAGATCATTGTCCCGACGTGCGAGTGGCCACCATACACGGCGGTGGTGCCAGGTTTGCCGGCCCCGCCTTCGCCGCTGTCATAACGAGCTGAAGCGGGCAGGAAGTTCTTCAGATCCGGCGCGAAGCCGGGCGCGGAGTTTGAGATGAAGTCCGGGAAGTTGCCATTGGCCTGATTCCAGAAGATCCCGTTGCGGATGACATTCGTCGTGCCGCCACCGCCGTAGAAGCTCCGGCAGTGGGTCATGAAGAAATCACCGGTCTCATTGTAATCGAGCCCCCACTGATTACTCCCGCCGTAGGCAAAGACTTCGAACTTATGCGTGATCGGATGGATTCGCCACACGCCGGAATGCAGTAAGATGCGCTCGGAATTTGGCGCGCCCGGCTTGCCGATGAGGGCGGTATTGAAGACGCCCTGGTTTCCATAGAGCCAGCCATCCGGTCCCCAGCAGAAGCTATTCAGGGTCTCGTGCGTGTCCTGAAAGCCCCAGCCATCGAGCAGGACCTCCGGCGGACCATCCGGAATGTCATCGTGATTGCGATCGGGAATGAACAGAAGCTGCGGAGCCGCACCCACCCATACACCGCCGTAGCCAACCTCAAGGCCACTCACCAGGTTCAGACCTTCGATAAAAACCGTCCGCTTGCTGAAGCTGCCGTCACCCTTCACGTCTTCGAAGATCAGAATACGATCCTTCCCCTGCCCCTCAGGCTGACGGTTCGGATAGCTATAGGCCTCGGCCACCCAGATCCGGCCACGCGCATCGATGGCAAAAGCGACCGGCTGACGAACTTCCGGTTCCGCCGCGATCAGTTCAGCCTGAAAGCCGGACGTGAGCATCATTCCCGCGATGACCGCCTGCGCGGAGGCATTCTGCACCGCCGTTGGTTTGGCCGGATTCGGTTGCAAATGCCAAAGCACCGGGCTCTGACTGAGGCGCGCCACGCGATCGGCATTGGACCCCGGAGGCGCCGCTGCCGCGGAAGGCTCGGAATCGTGAAAAACGAAGTCGTCGAAGTTAAGATGCCCCCAGCCACCTTTGCCTTCATCCACGAGGCGCACGAAAATCTTTTGTCCGGCACGCGAACGCAGATCCACGACTACGCGATGCATCGGCTCGGAATCGTCGCCACTCGCACTCTGGATCACTTCGCCAGTGGCTTCCGCCACGATTTCCACGCGCTCCAACTTCGAATCTTTGCCTCCACCGATCAGATAGCTGGCCCAGGGATGATTCACGACGAATGTCGCGGAAGTCAGCCGGCCTGTCCCGCGATCACCGATCTTCTCGTAACCACCGATCCAGTATTGTCCCTGATGCTGGCTCGGCCCTTTGCCCCGCCCACTCGTAGTGTCACCCTTGATTGGCTGCCCTTCCCACGCGTCACCTTCGGCCTTCCAGCCAGCCAGGGTCCCGCTTTCAAAACCGAGATCGAGCGGCTGGCCGTTCTCTCCGGTGGGCTGAATGGACGGAGGCATCGAGAGTGAACTCCGTGCTTCCTGTTTCTTCGGCGGCTCAGTAACCCCAAGGTTCGCCAACCGCACATGACGCAACTCGACTTTGCCCACGGAGCCCTTTGGCAACCGGAAGGCGAGCCTCCCACTAAAACGAGCATGATCAGTTTGGTGGTCATCGAATTCCGAAGCCAGAACGCCATTGAGCCAGAGCTCCGAATGCGCGGCTGTCACCCGCAGCCGACACGTATTCCATTCTCCTGGCTTGGGCGTTCCGTTTGAATGTTCAGCGGAAGCCAGTTCTTCCGTCCAGCGGCGGCCATCCGGTGAGATCGAAATCCGCAGTCCCCGCTTTGCAAATTCGCCGCGACCCGCTTCCTCGCGCAGACTTCCATCGCTCAGCATTGCTTCATACGCCTCAGGAGCGCCATCTTTCGGCCGCGCCCGATAGAGGACGCTCAAACCGGAAGCCGTTGCCGGCAAGCGGTACTCCAGTGTGAGTTCAAAATCATTTACCTGACCCGCCGGAGTAAAAAACTCGTCGGCTGTAAGCGGTTGGCCTTCCGGAGTCGTCGCCGTGATCGAGTCTTCCTGCGTTTGCCACACGTCTATGTGCCCCGTCCAAGCGGCGGCGAGGGGCTTGGGAGTCGAATCGATGACCGGCTTCGGCAGTCTGGCGCGTTGCCCTTCCACACCGCCCAATGAGGTCCACGTCGGGACTCCTGATGTTTCCGGAAAATCTTCGATCTGCACATCTTTCACCTGCACCATTGCCTCGCCTCCAGCGTGAATCTGAATGCCGATAATCCCATCGCCCGCGATCTCAGGGAACGACTCCGTGTAATCCACGCCCTGCACTCCATTGAGCCACGTCTGGATATGAGAGCCGTCGGCCTTCATCACATAGTCGTTCCAATCATTGACATGTAGCACCGGGCGGATTGCCTCCATATTCGACTGGCTCAACAACCGATTCCGCCGGCCTTCATCGTAAATGGATGCGTACCAGGAAGGTTCGCCATAATCGCATTGGTAGCCGCAGACTTCCGGCCCTTGCGGATTCCGCTGCGTACGGATCTGGACACCGGAATTGATCATGCCCGTGGCGGGATCGCCGGTCAGCTTGATCTTGAGATGCAGGAGAAAATTGGAGTGCGAACTCGTGGTGCAGAGAAAATCATTGTGCGGGACCTTGGTTTTTCCGTCGCCACCGGTCAGGCACCCATCCTCCACACGCCAAAGGCCCGGCGTACGAGCTTCCCAGCCTTCGAGGGTCTTGCCATCGAAAAGCGGTTTGGCCTTATCCGAAAGGCTCGGGCAAGGCTCGGCATGGGCCAGGCATGAAACCGCGACGAGTAGCGGCACGATAAGACAAGAGAGCTTGGGGAGCATACGAAGGAGGTTAGCAGGGCTGCCAAACGAAGGCGCGACGATGTCGACTGCTCCTGACTTCAGCAGCAAGGACAGACGCGAGCAACGCACGAATGTGCTTCGAGGAGGGAGCTTGATGCACGTCTAGAGAATCGTTTTGTCAGAATTCTCATCGGCGGGAACATCGGACAATTTTTGTGACAACTCGGACGTGTCGCTAGCAGAGATTCTCTGCAAGCCTCAGGGAGATCGGTCATTGCATCGGGCAAACAGGACATCGCTCCTCCGTTCACTCCTCTTCCGGATCGGCCTTTCGCACCGAGGGAAGCACCACACAGGCCCAGAGGATCATACCCGTCAGCCAAGCGTGAGAAGCGCCATCCAGTAACTTCGCGCGCTTCAGCGGAAAGAAATCGCCCGTCACGCGAAGCACCATTCCGCAAATCATCAGCAAGGCGGCAATAGTGAAAAGAGGCGTTGCGCCACGGGCTCGGGCAAGCTGACCGGAATGGCCAAAAATCACCCGCGTCCCGACCGCCAGCACGGCCAGCGAAAAAGCGCCGATGAAGATGATGTGCAGCCCGGCGACTCGCTGGAGTGGCCACACGAGAGGAAAGGCAAAGCCCACGAGCAAAAGGAAAAATGACACGCCCAGCCAGCGTCCCACCGTGCTCTTCCCTGGAGCCGCCTGGAACATTCGTAACTCGCAGGAGAGGAACATGGCGGACAGGCCCAATCTCAAGGCGGCTCCAACCCGCGGCACTTCGAGAAAGACTTCGATCGGATAACTCGCCATCAAGACGAAGCCGATGACTGCCGAACGCACCGCGCGTATCCGCCAGTCCCGCACATCCTGCCCTCCGTCCGCTGGCTTGGGCGCGGCAGGGATGCCGAGAAAACGGGCGAGAAGAAATCCGCCGACGCCGAGGAGGCAACAGGCGACAAACGCCTGATTGAGAAAGTCCATGCCGATCAACGCACCGGCGGGAGAACCCACCCCCATTTCACCGGCCAGCGAAAGCGCCGCCCCGAGAAAGGCGCTGAGCAAGCCAAAACCGACCAGAACGAAGCTTGCCGGGGGACGTTCCGCGCTCTTTCGGAAGCGCGGAAAGAGCATGCCGACAAATGTCACGAGCAGAAGAAGAAAGAGCGCATCCGCAATCGCGTAGCATTCCGCAATGTGAACGCCAACCGTCGCGAGATACAGACCGAGCAGGCTCCAGAATTCGCCTTTCGAAAATGGTTTGGATTCCGTGAGGCGTGGTCCCGCCGTACCGAGGAACCCAATGACGAATGCCCCCATAAAGCCCTCGATCATCATGCGCGCATGCATGATTCCCGGGTAGAATTTGTGCAACCCGCTGAAATAGAGCGGCCAGAGGGAAACCCCGGACAAGGCAACGAGAACTCCCAGCGGGAAAAAGATGCGAAACGGTTCAGCGCGGCACAGCGACCACCAGGAGCGGGAAGAGACAGCAGAATCGGCCATGGAAGTGGAGTGATGGTAGGCAAAAGACGAAGCGAACGACATCCAAAGATTTCATCCTCCGGCTTTCTCCCCTTGCGCAACCGGCTTGAATGTTGCTTCGCAGCCTTGCCTCCGCTATCGCCGAACCGCCGCCATGCTTTGCGAACAGTGCCAGCAGAATACCGCCGACGTCCTTGTCACCCGATTTCAATCGGAGTCCGTTTCGCGGACTCAACTTTGCCACGTCTGCGCCGCGCCGGTGCTGGACGCCATCGGCCCGGATGAAGTCACCGGCGCCACGTATCTTTCACCGGATGCTGCCGGCAATTCAGCACCGTTGCCGAACGAACTGGGTTTGCGCGGACCGATCACCGTCGAAGAATTCGCAGCGGCACTTCATCTGCGGCCCTTTCAGGTCGTGGGCACACTGATGCGGCTCGGCGTTTTCGTCTCGCGCCGCAGCACGATCGATTTCGCCACCACCGAACGGGTCTGTTCGCGATATGGAGTAAAGCTGTCTCCAGCCAACGATTGAGCCGCTGACTCGCGCCTGCCACACCCCTTCCTAAATGACCTCCGATACGCGTCCGGACTCCACCCCAAAGCCGATGCCGAAGCTGATCTGCGGTTTCGCAGGGCTCGCGCTCTTTCTCGCGCTACTGATTTACCTTCCGGTCCGGCACTTCGCCTTTCTGAATTTCGATGACCCGGTTTATCTGGAGCACAATCCATGGCTGGCCCACGGACTGAATTGGGCAAGCCTGCACTGGGCCTTTACGGCGAACCTCATCGAGCACTCCCCGAACGCGGAATATTGGGAACCGCTGACCCTGCTTTCACGGCTGTTTGACGCCCAGATCTACGGCATACAAGCCGGGCCATTCCATGTCACCAGTGCAGTGCTCCATTTCCTGAATGCCCTGGCTCTCTGTGCCGCCCTCTACCGCCTCACGAATCAATGGGGACGGTCCGCCGTGGTGGCTTTGCTCTTTTTAGTGCACCCGCTCAGCGTGGAACCAGCGTGCTGGCTCTCCGCGCGAAAAGATCTGCTCAGCGGCACGTTCTTTTTCGCGACGCTCTGGGCTTACGGATATTATACGAGCCAGCCCTCCGCCAAACGGTACCGCTTGCTGGTGCTGACTTACTGCGCGGCGCTCATGGCCAAACCCATGGCCGTCTCGATCCCATTCGTCCTCCTGATACTCGACGGCTGGCCACTCGGACGTTGGGGCAAGGCTTTCGGAAACAGAAAGGAACAACGACATCTGCTGGTGGAGAAAATCCCGCTCTTCATCCTCGCCGGAATTGGAGCACTGCTCGCCGTGGTCAGCCAGCAGGATATCGGTGCCATGCAGACATCGACATCACTGTCCCTGCCATTGCGCGTCGAAAACGCGCTGGTTTCCTATGCAGTTTATGTCCGCCGGATTTTTTGGCCGAATGACCTGACAATTTACTATCCACACCCCGGTCCTTTCCTGCCGTTGTGGAAAGCGGTGGTCGCCGCACTATTTCTCGTCGCGGTGACTGTAGCCGCACTGCGCCTCTGGCGACGCGCTCCATTCCTTCTCAGTGGGTGGCTGTGGTTCGGAATCGTGCTCGGCCCGGTGATCGGTCTCGTGCAGATCGGGGGCCAGGCCATGGCGGATCGTTATGCGTATCCCTCCGCCATCGGTATCTTCGTCATGGCCGTGTGGGGCGCGGCAGAATGCCTGCGCCAGTCGCAGGCCAGCCGTGCTGTGCTGGCGGGCGCCTGTATAGCGTCGCTTACTCTTGTCTCCATGCGCCAGGTTACATTCTGGCGCGACAGCGAAGCCGCCTTTTCCCGCGCCGTTGCCGTCACGCAGAACAATGGACTGGCCTATCTCGATCTCGGCAGCGCCCTTCTGGCAAAGCAGGAATTTGCCAGGGCCAGGGAAAACTATTTCAAAGCGGTTGGAATCATGCCTTTTGTCTCCATGGCCTGGCAGGACCTCGGCACAAGTGAAGCCGCCCTTGGCCACGACGATATCGCTCTCGAAGATCTGGCTCACGCACTTACGCTCGATCCCAATAACAGCAAAAGCATGCTGGGGATCGCGCGAATCCTCATCAAGCAGGGAAAGAAGGACGAGGCAATCCCCCTGCTCCGGCAGGTCGTACGGCTCGAATCCTTGTGGCCTGAACCGTATTATTCCATTGCCCGCATTTATACTGAAGAAGGCCGCAAAGGAGAAGCTGAGGTCATTTGGACGGTATATCTGGAGATACATCCAAACGATGAAACTGCCGCAAGAGCACTGAAGGCTTTGAATGCGGACAATTGACAAGCAGTCCCATCAAAGCGGCCTGACCATCGTCCCGCCCGATTTAAATGCCTTCAGATGCGGAAACAGCTCTCCGATCGGACGAAAGCCTTTTGTATCTTCGCGCCGGCAAAGTGTGTCGCGGGAAATCTCGTGATGATTGTGCATTCGATTGATATGCGCGATTGAGAAAGGACCAATCTCCGCGCCCGCTTTCTGAATGAAGAATTTCATACCATCGGTTTACACGCCTTGTCCTGACGCGGCAATTGGGCGCATTCCCCTTGGATAACTAGGCAACTTGCCTAAGGGTCGAATCCCAAATTGCACGCCATCCATGCCCGATAAACGCCAACACCGCGGCGCAAACCCCGAAGATGTGACGGCCTTCGCCGAGAGCGCTCTGCCAGTCCTGACGGAAGCGGTGAGCGATCTTTCCTGGCTGCTAACGCGAGGTTACGGCGAACGATCCACGAAAAAGCTGGTGGGCGATCGCTTCGCCCTTACGGAACGGCAACGGATCGCGATGCGCCGCTGCGCTTGCTCGGATACGGATCTGCAATCACGCATTTCCCGGCTCGTTTCGTCAACCTCAGTAGGCGGTGTGCCCGTGCGAATCGACGGCTACAATGTCCTCACCACCGTCGAAGCCGCTTTGGGCGGCGGCGTAGTGTTGGTCGGCCGGGATGGCTGTTACCGGGACATGGCCAGCATGCACGGCAATTTCAAACGCGTCGCCGAGACGCCGGTGGCCATCCGCCTGATCGGACAAACGCTGGCCCGGCTCGGAACCGGTCCCGCGCACTGGCTGCTCGATTCACCCGTTTCGAATAGTGGCCGTCTCAAGCAACTCATCGCGGAATGCGCGGAAGAGGCGGGCTGGGCCTGGACGGTCGAGCTGGTTCCCGACCCGGATCGCGTCCTGATCGAAGCCGGTCCTGCTGTAGCAAGTGCGGACAGTGGCGTGCTCGATCGCTGCGGCTCGTGGATCAATCTCGCCCGCGAAGTCGTAGTCGAATCTGTCCCCGACGCCTGGATCGTAGACCTGGGACATTCAATCCCATCCGTCGCATAGGCCTCATTGGTCCCATTCCCGGCCAGCCGAAGGGCCGCTTTTCTGTATTGAACGCTCCCGATTCTGCCTCCACCTTAGGGGGATGTTCGCACCCATCGCCTTGCTTCTCCTTGTCGTCGTCTGCCGAGTTGTATTCGGAATCGCCGGCAGCACCGACATGCACGGGATGCTGCATAACTTTTCGCCCATCGCCGCCATCGCCTTGTGCGGGGCCGTTTTTCTCCCCAAGCGGATCGCCGCGATCCTTCCCCTCGCCGGGCTTTTTCTCAGCGATCTCGCACTGGATCTCTTCTACAAGGTCCCATTCTTTTCCGCCGATATTCTTCCTCGTTACCTGGCGCTTGTCCTGATCAGCGGTCTGGGCTTCCTCCTGCGCGGCAAGGTTCGCCTGCCGGGACTGCTCGCGGGAAGCTTTGCTGGCTCGATTCTCTTCTACATCATCACGAACACCGGTTCATGGCTCTCCGATCCCGCCTATGCCAAAACGGCCGCCGGCTGGCTGCAGGCATTGACGGTGGGCACCGGCAATCCGGCCTATCCGCCGACCTGGTGGTTCTACCGGCACACGCTGGCCAGTGATTTGGTTTTCACACTTCTCTTTGTGGGCGCGATTGCGCTGAGCAACAAGAAAGTGGAAGCGCCGGTGACGGCGGCAGTGGCGCGGTAAAAGCAGCGCGCCAGAAGACAGATGGCGGGAGGTTTGGAAAACAACGTCGGACGTTGAGCGTTGAACGTTTCTACTTCTCCCACCTACTGACTCTCTCCGAGTCCTTCCATCTTCGCCTCGCGCGCCCGCTCAAACTTGGCGATGCACTCGCCGGCGACTTCTTCGGGATCGCGCCCGGCATTGACCCGAGCAATCCAGGGGCGATCGATGGAAAGGAAAATCCGGCGCACTTCGGTGAGCGTCTGTTCGCGTTCGAATTCATTCGGCACATCACCGCGTGTCTTCACACGAATCAAACCGTCGACGGGGGGCAAATCAAGCAGGAGCGCAAGATCCGGAGCCGGCGCAAAATGCTCGTTTTCAGCGAGGATTTTTTCCGGATCCGCCCCACGCGCCCCTTGATAGGCCGCAGTAGATAGATAGTAACGATCCAGGATGATCACCCGCCCCGCGGCGAGCGCTGGACGAATCAGTTTTTCGACATGCTCGCGGCGGTCCTTTAAAAAGAGTTCCAGTTCTTCCTCTAGCGAAAGCCGGCCTGTCAGTGCGCTCTGCCGAACCGCCTTACCCCATTGTCCATCCGTCGGTTCCCGGCTGGCGATGTAATCGAGTCCGCTCGCCTCGCAATAGGCCGCCAGCTTTCTCACCACGGTACTCTTCCCCGCCCCATCCACACCTTCGACGACGAGCAGAAAACCGGGAAAGTTGAGTTGAGACATGGCAGGAGCAAATGGCTCCGCTCAGAATGGTCCACGAAAGACACGAAAGACACGAAAAAAGAAGATCAGACAAATCCTTCTATCATTCCCGGCCCATTGAAAACCAAGGGACCGGCGCCCACGTGGCTGCATCCAAAGATACATTTTGCAGACCAGCATTGAAACTCAGCCCCTTGAATGTTGGGTGTTTGGCTTTGGGAGTTGGTAGTTATCCTTTTTTACAAACTCCCGCGCCTATCTTGCATCCAACGCCCTTCAAGCGGCGGGACGCCGCTTTCACTATGATTTGTTCGCCGGCAGATTGCGGTAGTAAACCTCGAGCATCAGGACACACAGTGTGGTCCGGTAGTACGGCCCCGCGCCATCGGCCTTTGTCTGCAAGCCGCCAACCCCGGCATTCGCCATCGGCGGCCACGAGCCGTCGTTAGCCTGAGCGCTGGAAATTTCCTCCTGAAACCACCGATTCCATTGGTCCCACGTCGCGTTGCCAAACATCAGGCAGGCCTGGGTATTGTAATACCACCCATATAGATCCGCTTTGGAGCCCTTGTATACCACCGGCTCCGCATTCTTCGTCCGGTCGATGATATACTTGATCCCATCGCGCACGAGTTTGTCCTTATTCTGTTTCCAGAAGTATGTGCACAACGTACCGACGCCGCCGAGTCCATAGCGTTCTTCGGCTTGTCCGTGATATCCGAAGCCCCCGTCCGCGCATTGCGCACTCTTGAGATAGAGCATGCACTTATCCAGCGCCTCATCGACGCCAGGTAATCCCAGGGCGGTCAAATGCGCGGCTTTGAGCGCCTGGACCTGCCAGCCGGTCACGGATGTGTCGCTCACGCCGCCTTTGGCATAGGCATACTTCCAGCCGCCATCCTCGTTCTGTCCATCGACGATATATTTGATTGCTTTGGCCAGCGTGTCTTTCGCCGCATCGTCCTGCGTCAGGGAGAAATATTCACCCAGCGCGTAAGTACAAATGGCGTGTTCATAGACACCCGCGTTTCCGCCCCATCCATCTTTCGTGAGACTCATTTTCCCATCAAATTCCCCTCCACGAGCGAGCAGCCACTTGATCGCGGCCTGAACTGTCGGCCCATATTCCACGGAATTCTGCAACTCACCGTGACCGAGGAAACAGAGTGTCGCGAGACCTGTCATTCCCGGCTTGAACTCATTACTCCACGAACCATCGGAATTCTGATGCTCCTTTAGCCAATTCAATCCAGCCAATACGGCACGTTCAGATGACTCTTTTTGTTTATTCCGCATCTGCGCCTCTCGCATCGTTCCACCAAAACGCCCGCTCATCGAAGCAGGGATATTACTGCCGGCACCATGAGCCAGTTTTATAGATGAGGCATTAGAGCCCGTCTCACTCCGCAATGAAATTTGCGGCAACGAGGCGGATACCGGCATTTGAAACGACGTATCCGTCGACGCGGTCTGAATGGATTTGATCGAGGGAGGGGTAATCTTCGGATCCAGCACGTGCGGGGAATCAGACGGAGTCATCGGCTGCTCCGTCTGCGGAGGAATTGGATCCTGATCTATCGGAGGACCAACATTGATCATCGGGAATTGCGGCTCATTGGCTGGTCGAAACAACACCACCGACCCAGCCATCACGACGATGATCACGTGAATGAGGACTGAAAAGGTCAGGAATCGCGAGCGCGCGAGTGAAGATTGGATTCTCGTTGAGAGGGGTAACGATTTCTGGGATTGCATGGGTGTCCATGCGCATACGGACACCGGCTGATTGTTATTAGAGCGGTGGGAGATTTCTCACGCGGAGCCGCGGAAACGCGGAGGGGGAGAGAAAAGCGGAGGGACGCAACGACAGTTCGGCTTCCGAGGAAAAAGCTGCGGGCACCAGAGAAACCAGGTCGCTCTATTCCTCTCCTTCTATTCTCCCTTTCTCCGCGAACTCCACGGCTCCGCGTGAGACCTGACTAGTGCAGAATCGCCAACGAATGCGGCTCCGCTATGAGCTGCGCATCGAGATCGAGAAAGAAATCCAACCGGCGGTCAGCCTCCGGCTCATCGATATGCCGCGCCATGATGAGATAGGCCGCATAATGGTTCCCTTCGCTCTCCACCAGGCTCGCGTAAAAGTCAGCCAGCCGTGCATCGATGTCCCGCACACCTTCGCTCAGGATCTGGAACTTCTCGCAACTGCGTCCTTCGATGAGCGCGCAGACCACGAGGTGATCGATCACCTGCTGGCGCCGCCCCTTGCGAACGGCATTCATCATGCCGCTGATCCATGGGCTACGCTGCGGTCCGACGAAACGCACCCCGCGTTCCCGGAGCAGACCGAGCACGAGTTCAAAGTGTTGCAGCTCTTCGATGGCGATGGCGTTCAGTTCCGAAACGGAATCGTGCAGCTCGACGTATTTTTCCAAACTCAGCGCCGACGTCGCCGCCTTTCGTTCGAGATGGGCATGATCGACGAGCACCGCCGGAAGATTCGCGCGAACCTTCGGCAGCCATGAATCGGGCAATTTTTGACGCCACAGCAGCATGGGTGGTTCATGCGATGAACGGGAAGTTCCCGCAAGTAGAAGTCAATTCCTCTTCCTCTTCCTCCTCATCAACTGAACGGAGGAGGAAGATAAAGATGAGGATGAAGAGGAAGAGGGGATTGCCACCCACCCGTGAACTGATTTAGAACACGCGGCCCGCCGTATGAGTCCTCTTCCCCGTTCCACACGTTCCACCGCCGTCACAAAGCAGAAAAAACTGCTCGTGGCCAATCGATCCGAAATTGCCATCCGCGTGATGCGCGCCGCGACGGAACTGGGGCTTCGCACCGTGGCGATTTACGCGGAAGAGGATCGTTTTTCCATGCACCGCTTCAAGGCGGATGAGGCGTATCGCGTTGGTGAAGGCAAAGGCCCGGTGGGCGCCTACCTCGATATCGAAGGGATCATCGCCATCGCCCGGGAACACGGGGTCGACATGATTCACCCCGGCTACGGCTTTCTTTCCGAAAACGCAAAGTTCGCGAAGGCCTGTTCCGATGCCGGCATCATTTGGGTCGGGCCGCGTCCCGAGCTGCTCGAACTGATGGGCGACAAGGTTGCCGCCCGCGCCCTGACTCAGAAGCTCAAGATCCCTACGCTCCCAGGCACTGAAGATCCCGTCACGGATCGCGCCGAAGCCCTCAAAATCGCGGCCCACATCGGTTTCCCGCTGATCATTAAGGCGGCGTTTGGCGGCGGCGGACGCGGAATGCGCGTCGTTCACAAAGCCGGGGACCTCGATCAACTGCTCGACGAAGCACAGGGCGAAGCGGAGCGGGCGTTTGGCAATTCCGCGGTCTTCCTCGAAAAATACATTCCGCGCGCCAAGCACATCGAGGTGCAGGTGCTGGGCGATCACCACGGCAACGCCCTCCACCTCCACGAGCGGGATTGCTCTGTGCAGCGCCGGCACCAGAAGGTCGTGGAAATCGCCCCGAGCATCGGACTGGCCGATCGCATCCGCCAGGAACTCTGCGACGCCGCGGCACGCATCGCCCGGGAGATCGGCTACGACAACGCCGGCACGGTCGAATTCCTCCTCGATCTGGATCGGAACGATTGGTTCTTCATCGAAATGAACCCCCGCATCCAGGTCGAACACACGGTGACGGAGCAGATCACCGGGATCGACCTCGTGCGGGCGCAGATTCTCGTTGCCCAAGGCGCCAAGCTTCACGGGCCGGAACTCGCTCTGCCACCGCAGGACCAGATCCCACGCAACGGCTATGCCGTGCAGTGCCGGGTTACGACGGAAGATCCGGAAAACAAGTTCATGCCAAACTATGGCAAGATCCTGACGTTCCGCGTCGCGGAAGGCTTTGGCATCCGCCTCGACGCCGGCATGGGCGACGCCGGCGCGGTCATCACGCCCTTCTACGATTCGCTCCTCGTCAAGATCACGGCCAGCGGACAGACCTTTGAAATCGCGCTGGACCGGATGGATCGCGCCCTCCGCGAATTCCGTGTCCGCGGCGTGAAGACGAACATTCCGTTCCTCGAAAACGTCATCCACTTCCCGCTATTCACTTCGGGTCAGGCCACGACGACGATGATCGACACGTCGCCGGAGCTCTTTGAATTCAAACCCCGGCGTGACCGTGCGACGAAGCTGCTGAATTTCCTCGGCAACGTCATCGTGAACGGCAACCCGCATGCCAAGGGCTATCGCCCGCAGACGCCCTTCACCGCAGCCCCTCTGCCAAGCTACGACCGCAAACAGGAACCGGCCAAAGGCACACGGCAACTCCTGCTCGAACTCGGACCGAAGAAATTCGCCGACTGGATCCTGAAACAAAAGCGGCAACTCGTCACTGACACGACCTTCCGTGACGCCCATCAGTCGCTCATGGCCACGCGGGTGCGTACTTACGACATGGCGGCCATTGCGCCAGCCGTGGCCAGACGTACGCCGGAACTCTTCTCCCTGGAAATGTGGGGCGGCGCGACCTTCGACACCTCCATGCGCTTCCTCTACGAGGATCCATGGCAACGGTTGCGCGGCTTGAGGGAAAAGATCCCGAACATCTGTTTCCAGATGCTCCTGCGCGGCGCCAATGCCGTGGGATACACGAGCTATCCGCCCAACGTGGTCGCCGGATTTGTGAAACATGCGGCGGAATGCGGGATGGATATCTTCCGGGTCTTCGATTCGCTGAACGATCTGTCGAACATGAAGGCCGCCATGGAGGCCGTGCAGTCGACCCACGCCATCTGCGAAGGTGCCATCTGTTACACCGGCGACATTCTGGATCCGAAACGGACGAAGTACTCTCTCAAATACTACGTTTCGCTCGCCAAGGAGCTCGAGAAAATGGGCGCCCACATCCTCGCCATCAAGGATATGGCCGGTCTTTGCCGCCCGTACGCCGCCAGCGCTCTCGTAAAGGCGCTGAAAGAGGAAATTGGCATCCCCGTTCACTTCCACACCCACGATACGAGCGGCATTAACGCCGGCTCCATCCTGCGCGCCTCGGATACCGGCGTCGATATCGTGGACCTCGCGATCGCCAGCATGAGTGGCTCGACCTCCCAGCCGAATCTCAATTCAGTGGCAGCCGCCCTGGAAAATACGCCTCGCGCGACGGGACTCGATCTCGGAACGCTGAATGAATTCAGCGACTACTGGGAACACGTGCGGAATTTCTACGCACCATTCGACACCGCGCCCCGCTCGGGAGACGCGACGGTGTATTTCCACGAGATGCCGGGCGGACAGTTTACCAATCTCAAGGAGCAAGCCGCTTCCATGGGACTCGGTCATCGCTGGCCGGAGATCGCCAAGACCTACGCCGAGGTGAACGAACTGTTCGGCGACATCGTAAAGGTCACGCCGTCGAGCAAAGTCGTCGGTGATATGGCACTTTTCCTCTTCACTCGGGGCATCAAGCCGGCCGATGTGGTGAACCTGCCGCCGGGAACGCCTTTCCCGGAATCGGTGATCGACATGCTTTCCGGCGGTCTCGGCGAACCGGTCGGCGGATGGCCGCCGGCGGTGGTGAAAGCCGTGCTCGGGACAACGAAGCCCAAGCGCCAGAAACCAGCGCCGGTCAAGCTGGCCGAGACGCGGACTGAGGTGGCGCAAAAGACGAAACGCGACCCGAGCGAGGACGATCTCTATTCGCACCTGATGTATCCGCAGGTGTTTGCGGACTTCGCCAAATTCCAACGCGATAATTCCGATGTGAGCAGCGTTCCTACACCCGCCTTTTTCTACGGTCTGCAACCGGGCGAAGAAATCTCGATCGGGATCGAAGAAGGCAAGGTGCTCTTCGTGAAGCTGATCAATGTCGGCTCTGCCGACAAGGACGGGCGCCGGGTCATCAACTACGAGCTCAACGGCATGCCGCGTGAAGCCACGATTAGCGACAAGTCCATCGCGCCAAAGACGAAAGCCCGGGTCAAAGCCGATGCGAATGATCTCCTTCAGGTCGGAGCGCCGATCCCGGGAATGGTCACGCTTCTCAACGCCAGCGTCGGAAGCAAGGTGTCAAAAGGCGACAAAATCGCCACCCTTGAAGCCATGAAGATGCAGACTTCAGTCTATGCCAGAGCCGATGGCGTTGTTGCAGAAGTGCCTGCGGCTGTGGGAGATTCAGTCGAAGCCGGTGATCTGATCGTGAAATTGCGACAGTAGGCCTGGCCGGAGCGGGGAAAGCGATCCGCTTGACGGATCGATACCGCGTGATAAAAATATATCTCCGGCGTCCCCGGAGTGCCCGCCGTGGTCCATTTATTTGAACTTCTCCGCTCCGTGTCTCGCTTCATGTCTGTTTCATCCCGATTGTGCCGCTCCGCAGCTCTGATGCTGGGCCTGGCCGGTCTGTATGCCGAGGCGGTTCCCGTCATCGACCCGCCGCCGGCGTTTTTGACCAACGGAACCGCGTCCGCCTTCAAGGTGCCGGTGGCAAAGACCCTCGTCGTGCCAGTCACGGCAACGCCCGATGGGAACAGCTATCCCCTGAATTTCTCGGTCACGAGCGATAATCCTGATATCATGGTCCGGGTGCGGTCAGGAAATCCGCATATGGTCATACATGTGAAATATGCGGGAAATACGGACGCCGCCTTTGAGGGCGACCTCGATTTCATGCTCTTCCGTGATCTCACGCCAATGACCACGGGAATCATCGCCGGGCTGGCCGAGGGCAATTATTATCTTCCGAAACCGAACTCCGACAATACAGAGACACGGACGGTTATTTTCCATCGGATCGTGAAGGATTTCGTGGTGCAGGCGGGCGATCCGAACAGCGAATTGCAGGACCCCACAGAGCCGGTGGATTCCAGCGGAGACCCGACCGTGGTCCTCGATCGGGGCCCGGGCTTCTCCTATGACGACGAGTATCACCCGGCCCTGATTTATTCAGGCTACGGGCAGCTCGCGATGGCCAATGCAGGCTTCGCTTCCGGTACATTTCGTGGAACGAACGGATCTCAATTCTTCATCACCACTTCGGCGAGCCGGTTCACGGATAATCCGCCCAAGACGCTGGAATACCTCCATACGATTTTTGGGCAGCTTCAGCGCGGGTACGACATCCTCGCCAAGATGAACAACGTGCCGGTGGGCCCGCAGTCGACTCAAAATACCGAATCCAGCCGGCCCCTTACCGAGGTTCAGATCACCAACTCCACCGTCTCGACCGACTATAACGATGCCTACCTGGTCATCAGCGCCATCAACACCGGCACGGCCCATATCATGGTAAATGCAGACGATGGCCATGGCGGAAAAGCCGTGCCGCAGACCTTTCAGGTCACGGCACAGGTCGATAACATGAACTCGCCGCCGTTCCTGAGCCCGCTCGGCGATCACACTGTGGCCAAGTCCACAATTCTGAAGATGCCGTTCAAGCTCGTGGATCTGGAGCGCGACTACGCGACGCTTTCTCAAAGCATCACGAACGATCAACTAGCCGCCTTTACCCAGAATCCAATTGCGTTCAGCGGCCTGCTCAGCCGTTCCACGGTCGCGATCCTTGGCAATAGCGGTTACAAGAACACCAGCGTGACGCCAAACACGACGGGACCTTTTTCGGGCGAGGTCGACCTCGAAGTGGACGCGACTCCGTTTGATATGCTTTATCGGGGGACGATCGACGGCTCGGGCGCCGCGACAACGTATGTCACTTCCACGATCGCCGTAGGATCACCGGGAGTTACGCCCGACCCTGTCGTATTCTTCGCGGCGCCGAATGTCGCCACTCCTGCCGCTGAAGTCTTCGGGCGATTCAGCGTTGCCAGTACACGCGCATTGCCGGCCAATATCCAGGCAACCATCAACTGGGGCGATGGAACTACCAGCACCGGATTGAATAGCGCGATCCCGCCGCAGTTCGCGGTGACAGCCACGCCGATAACTTCCGGCGTAGTTTCCGCGGATCCCACCCACCCTTCCGCCAATCACTTCCAGATCACCAGCGCCGCTCCCCATACCTATCTCCGCGAAGGGATTTATCCTGTGATCATTACGCTGTCGGACGCAGCCGGTGCCAATTCTACCGGACTCAGCATTAAATTCACCAGCACCGCGGTTGTCACCAGCCAGGCCGTGCAGGCCACAGGCCGCACCCTTTCCGTGACCGGCAAAAACACCGGAAAACAAACGATTGCCACCTTCACCGACACGGACCTTTCACCTTCCACCACCTATACTGCCACAATCAATTGGGGCGACGGCACGACAAGCGAAGGAACCGTCCACGCAACGAACACCAAGGGTCAATACGCGGTCATTGGCAGCCACACTTACCAGGACCCCGAATCATTCGCCGTTTCAGTTCTTATTCACAAAGCAGGTGGCAGCGATGTCTCGGTGTGGAGCAGAACAGAAGTCCGGGGATTCGTTGGACAACAGCACCTCCCTCCATTCGATCAGGCACACCTCATCGCTGAGCTCACGCCGGTCCCACTCAATCCCAAAAAGAAAACCTTCAAACCGACAAAAACGACCTTTGGCGATATCGATTTGGGTACCTCGCAAACCTATTTTACCTACGATCTTGTCATCCTGAACAACGGCAACAAGGCTTCCAAGGCGGGCAGGGTGCGGTTTTATCTCTCTGCCGACGAAACTCCGAATACCAGTGTTTCGGGAACCAATCCCAAGGACATTGAACTGACTATCGGGCCGGTACCGACCCGTAAATCCGCATTACTCCCGCCATTGCAGCCCGGCGAAAGTTTCACCTACCATCTCGACAAGATCAGCGGGGGAGACTTCCGCCTGACCCCTCCGCGCAATGAAACCGGCACCGGTTATAATATCCTGGCTAATCTGGATTACTCGGATCCGCTCATCGATCTGGAGCCGGTCTCAAAGACGAATGTTGTGGGAAAGATCAATGGTGTGATCGTCACACCTGCGTCTATCGTCACCGACGAAGCGGGTACTCCCGGGACATTCAAAGTGCGCCTCGATAAACCGCCAGGCAACGACGCTCAGGGCAATGCCGCCACGGTCACCATCCCGCTTAAGGCCAGCGTCCCGGCCTATGCAAACGTGTCGCCAGCGAGCCTGACCTTCACGAACTCGAATTGGAACCAATATCAAACGGTTACGGTCACAGGCCTGCCGGATAGCCAGACAAGCAACGGTTTTACCTACAATCCGAAAAATGGTCCGCGCTCAATGAGCATCACGGTTGGCCCATCTACGGGCACCGGGCTTTTGAGCGGGATATCTGGCCCATCCGTCACCGTGTCCAATTCCGACATCGGAGGCAATATCGCTGTCTCAGCCACCTCATTGCAGACCACGGATCCTTATGGAAATGGGAACACGAGGACTTTCTTCGTGTCTCTAGTCAAGGCGCCCACAGCCCCGGTCACACTGCAGATTCACGCTCAAACTCCTACCACCAGTTCATCCTCCACTAACTCATCCACGCTTCAACAGGGACTTCTGAGCGCCAACAACAACCCGTATTCCACGTCGGTCACGCTGACCTTCAATCCCGCGGATCCCGCCCACCCGGCCATCCCGCCTGTTTTGAGCCAGACAGTATCCGTCCAGGGACTCGCGGATGGCACGCCAACCGGCACGGCAACGAGCGCCTCGGCGCAGTATAGCATTACCTTCGATCCTTCCGAGAGCGACGACCCCGAGTTCAATAATCTGGAGCCGGCCACCATTGCGGTTACCAACCAGCATCTCGGAAATCCGATCATCGTTTCGCAGGGCACCTTGAATACGACCAATTTTTCCCCCACCGGGACGTTTAAGGTGACGCTGGACAAGTCACCAATGGCGAACGTCATCCTCCAATTGGGAGTCAGTTCGGAAGCTGCAGGACGTGTTAAGTTCATCCCGGACCCGGTCAATGCCCCGAACACACTCGCAGACACACTCACACTCACGTTCTCAACTGGCGCCAGCGGCAACGCACTATCCCAGACAGTCAACGTTAGGACAACGGATCCAAGCTCCACCTTCGGATGTCAGGTGACGATCGCACCGGATACGACTACGGCGGACACACACTTCAAAAACGCCAAGACCAGTCCCGTATTCGTCACGAATACGTTCGTTCCGCCAATCTCGACCGATACCGACACCGTGACCACCACGGACCCGAGAGGGACGACCAACGTGACCAGTTTCCACGTCACACTGGCACAAGCTCCAAGTGGCCCCGTCACGCTGACCTTGCACGCACAGCCCACGGCGGATGGAAAGATCGAAGGGACATTGATGGCCAACGGATCGACCTCAACGGGTTCGGTTACGCTTACCTTCAACGCCAACACGCTTAGTCAGACCGTCGTCGTCACCGGACAAGACGACGGCTTGACGAGTGGCAGTACCGACTACTCGATCACCTTCGATCCTTCCGTAAGCAGCGACCCGGCCTTCAATAACATCTCGGTTCCTGCGATCACCGCGACCAACCAGCACTTCCCGTAGCCGCCATCACGCAGATGACACAGCGAAAATCGTTTCTCAGCCGCGTCTGGCGCAAATTTTTCCCGGAGAAGCCCAAGGCCCAGCCCCTACGCCTGGAGCCATTGGATCCGGAAGCCCGCCTCAAGCCGCAGAAAAAGCCAGTCCGCTCCAGTATCGAGTCCCTGGAAGGACGAATCGCTCCGGCCATCCTCCTTTCCGGCGGCAAGATTTTGAAATACGCCGACGCGGATGGCGATCTCGTCACCATCACGTTTTCAAAAAGCCTCTTTCCAGGGGACGGCAATGTAGCCACCGACGTGAACAATGTCTTCAAGTTCTCTATAGGGAATGCGAACGACACCAAGGACACCTGGATGGCGGACAAGCAACAACTCCAGCTCATCGACCTTTCAAAGGTCCCCATCGCAGCCCACGGTCGCATCGTGGAGGATGGCATTTCGTTCACGGTCAGCGTGGAAAAGAGCAGCTCAGGGGGCGATGGTTTCGCCAATATTGGCGGAATTAATACAACTCTGACCCTTGGATCGGTAAAGATTCACGGCGATCTGGGCTTTATTACGGCAGGAAACAGCTCGTCGCCTGTGGCCATCAAGTCGCTCGACGTCTCCTCCCTTGGCGTCCAGACTGCAACGCAAAGCGGCAGCACTCCGACTTATACCAGCACCATCATCGGAGCGATCGGCTCTTTCCATGCCGGAATCGTCGAAGGAGCCTATCTCCATGTCACCACAGGGACAGCCATCACCGTCAATGGCAGCCAAAAGATCGTCGCCTTCGGCAAGATCGGCCAGTTAACGATCGATCACGACCTCGAAGCCCGGACCATCCCGGCTGCGGCTACCGGCACGGCACCATCAAATGACGGCCTGATTCAGACTGATTCCGATATTGGATCCATCAAGATCGGATCCGGTGACCGGCCAGCCTCGGGCACTGCGGATGGGATCATCGGCGGCTGGGGCGTCAATTCCGGTGCTATTATTTCAGGAGGGAAGATCGGCTCCATCCTGATCAATGGGGATATCTTCGGCGGAGTCGGAGAAGGCGGCGGTTCAATCAGCAGCGTGGGTAAAATCGGCGATCTGACGATTAAAGGATCCGTTACGGGTGGCGATGGCGCCAACTCGGGCGGAGTCGCCTCGGGGGGAAGTCTCGGCAATGTGACCATCGGCATCACGGGGCACTCCGGACTGAACGGCGGCGCGGGCGACATGAGCGGCTCCATTTCAAGTGCAGGGAATATGGGGAAGGTAAAAATCCTCGGCGATATCCATGGCGGGACTGGTCTTCCCGACGTCAACAATGCACCGGTCGCCGGAAGCACCGCCGCATATTCCGGCTCCATTGCGGCGGAGGGCAATTTAGCGGGTATCACCGTCCTGGGTTCAGTAAAAGGAGGAGGAGGATTCGGCAGTGGCACCATCGGCAGCAATGGCAATCTGACCAGCGTCACGATCACAGGTTCGCTGATCGGAGGAGACGGACAGAACAGCGGCTCGATCAATGCCGCCACGTCCGGTCAGGCAACCCTGGGTTCCGTGGTCATCGGCACCGGCTCGGCAGGTGGTGACTTGGTCGGAGGGGCTGGCCAGAGTTCCGGCTCCATCACCAGTGGAGACAAAATCGGAAGCATTACGGTGAAGGGCGTTGTCACCACTGCCGGACAAACCCATGTTTCGACGGCACTGGCCGGCGGAACTGGCGCCTATAGCGCCTCCATTTATGCGGACGGGATGATTTCCTCGATCCAGCTCGGTGGCGATCTCGTGGGCAGCGATGGTGACAATTCCGCATCGATCACGGCCCACACTCTTCTCAATAAGTTAACGCTCGGCAACGCCACCGGCGGCAACGGTTCCGGAAGCGCGTCCATCTTCTCTCTCGATAGCCTGGACGGGACACAAGCAGGCAATATCGGAACGATCACCGGCGGCACCTTTTCCATCGCGGATGGAGCCACGACGACGGATTCGGCACGGATCGAAGCAAATGGCGACATCAAATCGATCACCCTCAATGACCTGCAAGCCGGCACCACGGCGTCTGGAAACTGCCTTATCCTTTCCGGCTCCGGAGTGCTCAATGTTGGCGACGCGGGGCGCATTCAACTTTCGAGCCTGGAGGGAACGATCCAGCTTGGCGGCTCACTCGGTTCACTAACCGTGAAATCCAACACTTCCGGAGCGGCAATCACCACCGCGGGTGACCTTACAGCGCTAACGGTGGGTGGTTCATTCCAGGGAGCACTCGATATCGGAGGACGCCTCGAATCCATGACGGCAGGAAGCATCGGAGCGAATAGCATCGTCCACGTGGGAAACGACATCGGCGCTCTTGCGGTGCATGGAAACATCGACGGAGCCACGTTTACCGCGGCAGGACAAGCAAACCCAACAGCCACGGTGGACTCCGCCTTTGGCCGGATCATAGTCACGGGACACGTCTCGAATACTAATTTTCTCGCCGGCTATGACGCCAGCGGCTCGCCGGTAAATGGCAATGCCCAGATTGGCGCCGTCCAAATCGGCGGAGATTGGTCGGCCAGCAATCTTGTCGCCGGCATCAGCGCTGGAACCGACAGCTTCTTCGGGACCACGGACGACGCAAAGATTGGGAGCGGCACATTGTCCAAGATTGCCAGCATCACCATCGGAGGACAGGTCTCCGGTACCGCGGATCCTTCAGATCACTTCGGCTTCGTCGCCGAAGCGATCGGCGCATTTAAGATCGGCCACAGCACGGTGCAATTCGTCAACGGTGTCGCCGAATTGACCGCAGCGAGCACGAATGATGTGACGGCGCGGATTGTGACAACTTAATGAGCTGGCGTCACAATTGTCGCCGGTCGTCAGCCGATTTTTAATCACCCTGGTTCACGGAATTTCCCATAAAGGATGGCTGATAGGAATTGGTCTTATGCGGCCTCCACGCTACGGTTCGGCTCGTGAGAAATGAGCTAATCCTGCATTTATTTTCATTTTCACCGGCTTCCACGGACGACATGCCGGCAAGCAAATACGATCACGGCCATACCGAGTATCATGTTTGCGAGGCGTGCAAAGGTAAAATCGGAACGTTACAGGATTATTCGGATTCGCATCTGACATTTGAAAGGCGCCGGGTGCCCAAACGATGGCCCGATATTTACGCGACAGGGATCTTCCACGAGCGGATGGTGGATGTTTTGATGCAGGAGGGCATCTCGGGATTCAAAGCGTATCCGATGAAATTGGCTTACTATGAGAGATGGCTTGAAGTAGTCGGAGAAAGGGGGCGATCGATTGGTCCCCCCAGATACTTTCGAATCGAAATCCTAGGCAGGGTCGACGTGGATGTTTATGAAATAGATAATGGAGAAGGCAGCGTGTGTCCGACATGTGGAAGGCGAACTCTTGGTAAGAGTAAAAGTTATCCGTACGCCGCCAAGAGAGTCATTCCGGCAACAGATACTTGGGATGGATCTGATCTGTGCAAGTTTAGAAATTTCCAAGCGGAAATCCCGCTATGTTCCCGCCGCGTTATCGACCTTGCAGCAAAGCATCAATGGAGCGGCAGGTTTGGCGGTTATACCCCTGGGATTTTCATCCTACAGCCCGCACCAATGGATTGGTTTGAGCGCGCGGAACCGCTTATCCGGCAAAGGCATCCAGATCTTCTATAAAGCAAATTTTCCCGCGCCCCTCACACCAACCGGTATCTCGCCAAATCCTGCGAATCGACGATCCCGATCGGGCGTCCTTCTCCGTCCATGACAACTACATCATCGATCCGATGCTTCTCGATGATATGCAAGACCTCCACGGCTAACTTATCCGCGGCCACTGTGATCGGCTTCCGGGTCAAAAACTGTTCCACGGTGAGGTCGCCGATTCCGGCATTCTTCTGAAAATGCCGGGCAAAATCGCTGTGGGTGAAGATGCCGGCGAGCCGGCCTGTTTCATCGACCGCGACTGCGGCCCCCGCACGCCGCTGCGTCATGGCCTGGAGAACTTCGCGAACGAGCATCTCCGGTTTGACGAGCGCCATCTGATCAGTGCCACGCATGATCTGCTGCACCTTGAGCAGCAGCGTGCGGCCCAACCGTCCGCCTGGATGATAACGGGCGAAGTCTTCCTTCGTGAAGCCGCGTGCTTCCAGGAGAACCATTGCCAGAGCATCGCCCAGCACGAGCATGACGGTCGTGCTCGACGTCGGGGCCAGGTTCAAAGGACATGCCTCCTGTTCCACACTGGTATCCAGCACGAGATGACTGGCCTGAGCCAGGGCCGAGCGCGGGTTCCCGGTCATCGCGATGATCTTCACTTCGAAGCGCGCGAGGGCGGGAAGGATATTGATCAATTCATCCGTCTCTCCGCTCTGGCTGAGCGTCAGGACCACATCGCCGTCTGCCACCACCCCGAGATCGCCATGGAGGGCATTCAGGGAATTCAGGACCACCGCCGGACAGCCCGTACTCGTCAGTGTCGCGGCGATCTTCTCGCCGATGTGCCCGGATTTTCCCACCCCACAAACCACGACCTTTCCACGGTTTTCGACGCACGGCTGGATGATCTCCACCGCACGAATAAGGGAGCCGTCGAGCCGCAACCGCAACCGTTGCAGTTCGGCGATCTCGATGTCAATGACCCGGCGGGCTTTATCAAGGATGTCCATGCGTTTTACCCACGCCTACGCTCTCTCGCCCGGGAAGAAAAGAATCCGGAACGGGCAAAGCTGCGTTCGGCGCGGAATTTGAGAAACTTTCAACGTTCAACATCCGACGTTCAACTTTCAAAGATCGGCTCCCTCCTTCGTTGAAAGTTGAGCGTCGAACGTTGAACGTTGAACGTTTCCCCCCTTCCCTTCCAGCGCCATCCCATCGTCTAAAGCCGCTCGCGTTCTTCCTGCTCCTTGAAAACCACCAGCAGCTTCGCGAGACGATCCAGCGCCTCTTCGGCGTCGGGTCCGATCGCCTCCAGCTCGATTCGCGATCCGCAATCGAGATTCGCGCTCAGCACCTCCAGGATACTCGCGGCCGAGAAGGCCTCTCCCTCTTTGCGAATCGTGATTTCGCACTGGAACTTCTGCACTGCCCGGACAAATTCCGCTGCCGGCCGCGCGTGCAGACCGAGTTCGTTGATGATTTGGACTTCTCGCCGCATGTGATACTCAGGAGACGATATCGACGCGAGTCCGCACAGCAAACATTTCGTCCGAAATCCCGCCTTTGTCACAATCCCCACTTTCCGCCAGCCCTGTTGCGGGCCAGTACGTTGCGACGTTCCTCAAGCCGGAAATGTTGCACATATACCGCCAGATTCGCGCCCTGAAGGGGTTTCAGCCGGTTGTTCTCTGCCAAAAACGTGAAAATACCGAGCGCTTCCCCATGGACGACGTCCTGGTTTTGCCAAAACCGCGGACTCATCAGCTCCGCAGGCTTTGGCAAAAACAAATCCTGGGGCGTCCGATTACCATCTACCGCTCGGAAGCCCGCCGAATCGCCCAGGCGCTCCAGGAACGACACGCTCAGGTCCTGCACATCTATTTCGGCCACATCGGCACCCATCTCCTTCCGCTGATCGAAATCAGCCCGATTCCCGTTATCGTTTCCTTTCACGGCGCGGATGCCGGCGTCGACCTGCAAAGACCTTCACACCTCGCCGCCACGCGCCGAATGGTGGAAAAGGCGGACCGCATTTTGGTCCGGTCCGAATCCCTGGCCGAACGGGTTCGCGCTCTGGGCTGTCCGCCGGAAAAGCTGCGCCTCCATCGGACCGGCTTACCCCTGGAGGAAATCCCCTTCCGGCAGCGTAGCGCTCCTGCGGATGGCGCCTGGCGCTGTGTGCAGGCCTGCCGCCTGATCGCCAAAAAGGGCATCCCTTGCACGCTTCACGCATTTCGCGACTTTCGGGGCCGTTATCCCAAGGCAACCCTTACGATCGCTGGCGAGGGACCCATGCTCGAAGATTTGCGAACGCTGGCTGGCTCGCTCGGAATCGGCGACGCGGTTTTCTTCACGGGCTTTCTCTCCCAGGAAAAGCTGCGGGACCTTTTTGCGGAATCGCATCTTTTCCTCCACCCCAGCGAGACGGGGCCTGACGGCGACCAGGAAGGCGTGCCGAATTCGATGCTCGAAGCCATGGCCGGCGGACTGCCCGTTCTGGCCACGAAACATGGCGGGATCCCGGAGGCCGTGGAAAACGGCGTCAGCGGCGTACTCGTCGAGGAACGCGATCATGCAACCCTCGGAGCGGAAATGATCGCTCTCGCCGGCCATCCCGAACGCTACGCGAAGATGAGTGTAGCAGCCGCAACCCGAGCCCGAACGCAATTCGACCTGCGCGTACAGAACGAGGTTCTGGAGGGCATTTATCGCGAGTGCATCGAAGAATCACCGCGATCCGCAAACCGCTAGCACTTCTCTTGCTGCCAGATTACCAAACCGCCGCCGATTACAAAGGCTCTGCCGTGGGAGATTCTGACGGGTTGGGCGCTCCTGTTTTGAGGCGTGCACCGAGCAATGTCTGAAATTCCTGCAACTGCGATACCACCTCAGGGCCGCGCTGAAGAACCGCTTTTGCCAGTTTCTCGAAATGTGCCGGATTCCGTTGCCCCAATTCCGAAAGCGCCATGATGACCGCCAGCGTGTTGTTGATCGAGTGTTTGATCTCCCGAAACTTCTCGTGGATCGCCTGCAACTCTTCACGCGGGATTTCAACTGGGGTGCCTTGATCGGACATAATGGCAATTACCTCTGGAGATGGGGGCAGGGTTGTGATTTGCTGATCGGTTTAATGCCTTCGAGAAAAGATGGCCGCACAAACTATCAAGATCACCGGTGCCCGCCAGCATAATCTCAAGAACCTCACTCTGGAGATTCCTCGGGAAAAGCTAGTCGTTGTCACCGGAATGAGCGGGTCAGGGAAGTCTTCCCTGGCTTTCGATACGCTCTATGCCGAGGGCCAGCGCCGCTATGTCGAGAGCCTGTCCGCCTATGCGCGCCAGTTCCTGGACCAGATGCAGAAGCCCGATGTCGACTTCATCGAAGGCCTCTCCCCGGCCATCGCGATCGAGCAGCGCAGTTCCGGCGGCAGCCCGCGTTCGACCATTGCCACCACGACGGAGATCTACGATTACCTCCGGCTGCTCTACTCCTCCGTGGGTCAGCCGCACGATCCCGCCACCGGCCGCGCCATCTCAAAGCTCACTGCCCAGCAGATCGTCGATCGCATTCTGTCCTTCCCGGCCGAAACGCGTTTTGTCGTTCTGGCGCCGATTGTGCACGGGGAAGTCGGGGAATTTCGCGATGTCCTGGAAAAGCTGAAGCGCGAAGGCTTCGTTCGCGCCCGGGTGGATGGGGAAATCCTCGAACTGAGCGGCCAGACCCCGCTCGTAAAGCTTACGCGCGGCCAGGCGCATGTGATCGAAGCCGTGGTGGATCGCCTCGTGATGCGCGAAGGCGTGCGCCAGCGGCTGGCGGATTCCGTGGATACCGCCCTGAAATGGGGCGGAAATAAACTAGCCGTCCTGCGCCGGGTGGACGGGGCGGAACCGGAGCAATGGGAGACGATCCGGTATTCGACCGATTTCACGAATCCGGAGACCGGCTTCACACTGCCTCAGCTCACGCCCAAGCACTTTTCTTTCAACAGCCACCTTGGGGCCTGTCCGGAATGCCACGGACTGGGCACCCAGCTTGTCGTCGATGCAGATCTGATCGTACCCGATCCGGAGAAGTCACTGCAGGAGGGCGCGGTCGCTCCGTGGGCCAAGGCAGGCAAGCGAATGGAGAAGTACTACGCCAATATTCTCCAGGCCTTGGCGCAGGAATACGGCGTCCAGACGGATATCCCGTATAGCGAGCTGCCACCCGCATTTCATCAAGCGGTCTGTTTCGGCTCCGGAGAGCGCAAGATCACCCTGAATTTCACCGAAGACGGCAAGCCCTCGAAGATGGAGAAGGCTTTCGACGGCGTCGTAAACCAGCTCCAGCGCCTCTACGAAACGACTGACAGCGAATTCACACGTCAGCGGATCCGCCAGTACATGAGCCGGCGGACTTGCGCCGCCTGCTGCGGCGCGCGCCTTAAACCAGAAGTGCTCGGCGTGACCGTGAAGTCGGGCTACCTGCCCGTAAAGGGCGTCGCCCAGGCGGACAACCTGCGTGGGTGGGCTGCTCGCGCTCTTTCGGGGGAGCTGAATGTCCATGAATTCTGCCGGCTCACGATCGCGGAGGCGCGCGATTTTCTCGAGCGGCTCGACCTCAATGAGCAGCAGCAATTCGTCACTACGGAAGTGCGGCGGGAATTGGCCAACCGGCTGAATTTCCTCGTGGAAGTGGGGCTCGGTTATCTCACCCTCGATCGCGAAAGCGGCTCGCTTTCCGGTGGCGAAGCCCAGCGCATCCGGCTCGCCACACAGATCGGCAGCGGTCTTGCCGGGTGTCTCTATGTGCTGGATGAACCGAGCATTGGACTCCACCAGCGGGACAACGACCGGCTCATCGCCACGCTGCGGCGGCTGCGTGATATTGGAAATTCCGTCATCGTGGTGGAACATGACGAGGACACCATCCGCGAGGCGGATCACATCATCGACCTGGGTCCCGGGGCCGGTGCGCGGGGTGGACACCTCGTGGCGCAAGGCTCTTTGGAGGAAGTCCTGAAGGTCGAGGCTTCGCTTACCGCTCAATACCTCTCAGGCCGCGCCCGCATTCCCGTTCCGAAGCACCGCAAGCAGCCACAATACGTCGCACCGGGAAACCGGCCATCCACCTCCGGTCCGCGTCCCTCGTCGATTCCCGGCTGGCTCACCGTTCTGGGCGCGGCGGAAAATAATCTGCGGACCATCGATGCCCACTTCCCGCTGGGCTGCCTGACTTGTGTCACGGGCGTGTCTGGATCCGGCAAATCGACGCTCGTGGATGACATCACGCGCCGCGCGCTGTTCCGGCACTTCTATCGATCCAAAGATCGGCCGGGCCGGCACGCGGCAATCCTTGGGCTGGAGCAGATCGATAAAGCGATCGTCATCGACCAGACGCCCATCGGCCGGACACCGCGCTCAAATCCCGTGACTTACACGGGAGCGTTCAGCCCGATCCGCGAGCTCTTTGCCGGGCTCCCGGGCTCACGCGTGCGCGGTTACGATTCCGGACGCTTCTCTTTCAACGTGAAAGGCGGCCGCTGCGAAACCTGCGAGGGGGACGGGATGAAGAAGATCGAAATGCATTTCCTCGCGGACGTGTACGTGGAGTGCGAAGTGTGCCGTGGACGCCGCTATAACCGGGAGACGCTGGAGATCACTTACAAGGGCAAAAACATCGCGGATATCCTCGACATGACCGTTGACGAAGCGGCCCGCTTTTTCCGGAACATCCCGCAGATTTCCGACAAGCTGCTGGCCCTGGAGGATGTTGGTCTTGGGTATGTGCATCTCGGTCAGTCCGGCACAACTCTTTCAGGCGGTGAAGCCCAGCGCATCAAGCTCGCCGGCGAACTCGCCAAAAAGGCCACTGGACGCACGGTATACATCCTCGACGAGCCGACCACCGGCTTGCACTTCGCCGACATCCACAAGCTGCTCGAAGTGCTCATGAAGCTGCGCGATGCCGGTAACACGCTGATCATCATCGAACACAACCTGGAAGTCATTAAATGCGCGGACTGGATCATCGATCTGGGACCGGAAGGCGGTGCAGGCGGCGGGCAGATCGTGGCCGAGGGCGTTCCGGAAGCGGTGGCGAAAGTCGAAGCGAGCCACACCGGAAGGTATCTCCGGCGCATGCTATGAGCAGAGCGAACGATTCCACGGATTCCACCAGATTCCTTGAAGCGATTCGGCTGACCATGAACCGCAAATTTGCCGCGGCCATCGGTGCCGCCTTTCTGATCCCGCTCTGCTCCACATCCGCAGCCGCGGAACCGGTTCTGCTGACCGAGGCGAAGAGAGCGCTTGGCGAGAATATTCCCGAGGTCGCCATGCACAAGCTGCAGGCCCTGCTGGCCACGAAAGATCTCTCTGCAGCCGATCGCCTCTCCGCGACCTTGTTGCTCGGTCAGGCGCTGAAGAACGAAGAGCTGTACGATGACGCGCTTTCCGTCATCCAACCCGCCATCGATTCCGGCGAACCAGCCGCCATCCTGTTGCGCGCGAATATCCTCGCCGGTGCCGGTCACTGGGATGAAGCGCTCGCGCTCTATCGTGAAATGGGCGCGCGCTCGGATGCTTCGGCAAAGGCCGGAGAAGCGGAATGCCTCCACGCTCTCGGCCGCACGGCGGAGGCCATCATGGTCGTCGATCCAATGGTGCGGAACAATGTCGGCGGAACCGCGATGCGGCTCCGCCTGGCCGGCTTCAATGTGGATTTGCAGAGGTTGGATCGAGCCCGCGAATTGCTCGCCGGAACGGCCCCCACGACGGCGGAAGAAGTGAAATGGAAGAGCTACGTGGACGCACGGTTGCTCCTGGCCCAGGATCAACCCGCTCCCGCACTGATCCTTTTTGAGGAGATCCTCACCGCGGCGGATCACGTTCCCGAAAGCTTATTTTTCGCCGCCACCTTCGGCGCGGCTGAAGCGCGCGTGAAACTCTACGGCTACGCGGAAGCGCATGAAGTGCTGGAAAACTTCATCTGGAAACATCCGGAGAGCGCCTATCTCGAGATCGCATTTCGGCGCCTGGATGAAATGTACGCGGAGGAGGAAAACCCGTCGGAATCCGAGTTGCATAAGTGGTCGCAAAAACCGGAAACACGCCGCGCCGCACTGGCCTTCTTCTACGTGGCAAAGATGCAAGTGCGCCGCCAAAGCTGGCCGAAGGCGATCATCTCGCTGGACGTCTTTATTCATCGTTTCCCCACTCACCCGCTCTTGGCACAAGCCTACTTGCTGCAGGAGGAAACGCTCCGCTCCACCGGCCGGCTTGCCGAAGCCGTCCAGGCTCTTGATGCAGCCTTGCGGCTTTCGCACGACACGGATTTGCGCGCGGAAATCGAGCTACGCGCCGGCTTGGACCACTACCAGCAAGGCGAGCGCGTGCTCGCGGCGCAGCTCTTCGAGAGCGCGGCGAAACGCACCCCGCGGCTCCAGCAAGTGGCGACTTTCGATGCCGCACTTGCCTGGTTGAACCAGCCGAATTTTGACCGGTTTCAAGATGAGTACCGGGTATTCACATCACGCAATCCGGAGGATCCGCTGCGCAGCGACCTGGTGCTCGAGCGCGGCCTCGTGGAAGCGCGCAATGGCGATCCGCGGGCGGAAGAAAGCCTCAAACGGTTCCTTCGGGAATTCCCGAGCCATGCCCGTGAAGCCGAAGCACGGCTCGCCCTGGCCGAACTCGCCTATGTCTCGGCGAGCAGGATCGGAAAGACTCTGATCGGAACGGCGGCAGCGGATTCACTTGCCTTCGCCGGTCAGCAGCGGGCGTTTCAAGCCGCATGGCACCAGGCGAACGAGTACCTCCAGGTGGCGAATACTTCGCCTCAGACCGCTGAAACCCAGGCCCATTCCCAATATCTCGCCATCTTTCTCGCCGACTCGGAACAGCCGCGCGATGAAGAGAAGGTGATCAGCTTGGCCCGCGAATTCCTTCGCGAGTATCGGGAGTCTCCCTTGAGCGCGGAAGTCCGCATGAAGCTGGCACAGATCTATTTCCGCCGCGGAGATTTCGCCAACTCGGAAACACAGTTCGCAACTCTCGCGAACGAACAGATGAAAGAGCCTTACCAGGAATCAGCGCCCGGCCCGTATGCCGAAACGGCGCTCTTTCTCGCCGGAAAGTCCGCGATGCAATTGATCAATGCGGGCGCCGTCGATCGTGCATTCGGCTTTTTTGAACGGGTCATCAAGCGCAACGGAAAACTCAAACTCTATGCCCGGCAGGAACAGGCCATCCTGCAGCATAACCTCGGACATGAAACGGAGGCGGTGGCGCTATACGACGTCATCCTCTCCGCGGATCCGCCCGCCGATCCCGAACTGCGGCAAGCCGCACTCTGCGCGAAAGGCGACAGCCTCCGCGCGATGGGCGCGAGTGACTCCGCGAAACTCCAGGAGGCAATCGGCGTCTTCGATCATCTCGCCAATCTCTCCGACGCCTTGCCGCAATGGCGCAACCAGGCACTCTATAAGAAAGCGAAAACGCTCGAGCAATTGGGACGAAATGACGAGGCGCTCGACACTTACTACGACGTCCTCCAACGGACGGCGACCCATGGCGATCGCGAGTATTTCTGGTACTACAAAGCCGGCTTTGACGCCGCGCATGTTTTCGAAGAACAGGAACAATGGAAACCCGCGATCGGTATCTATGAAAAGATGGCCAAACTCAATGGCCCGCGAACTCCGGAAGCGCAGGCCAGAGTGAGAAGGCTGCGCCTGGAGCATTTTATTTGGGAGTGAGGCGGGGCGGGGCCGGAGCGTTGAACACTGATGTGACGGCACTATCGGAGATGGTGCGTTTCCCTCGTTACCCCTCTCCGTGGGGTAACGCGCTTTCGGGCGACACTCCTGTGTCGCGTGGTGGGGGCGAGAGACACTGATTATCCACCGCCGGAATTTGTGGATTCGATCAACGCCTCATAAGGCGTGGCTGTCGGACCGGCATCTCTCGATTGGATAAGCCAGCTGGGCAGAAAACGCCTGGTGAGCCCGGCTCTTGGCTCATCCACATCCATTATCCATCCCACCTTGGTCGGACCGCTGGGACAGCGGTCCCTACCCTCGCTGCATCGTCTCTTTCCAAAATCCGTTTTTAGGTTCAATTCGTGGAGTTTCTGACCTCGCCCTTTGCAGGATAACTTGTAAGTGGGTCCGATTCTCCCGGCTACGGAACATCGCTGTCGCACGCCCGACTAATACAGCACCTTCGTCAGATAAAGCCCCTCCGCCGCCGCGACGAAGTGCGTCTTTTTCTTTCCTTTCGATGTCAGCAACATCTCGATCCACGCCGCGTCCGCTCGATGCTGGGCGCAGCGAACCAGCGAACCGGTAAGAAGCCGCACCATCTTGTACAAAAAACCTTCTCCCCGGAAGCGCAAGACGATGAGCGGACCGCGGCGCGTGATCTCGATGCGCTCGATTGTTCGGATCGTGTCGGTCTCCGGCTGGCCACTGATGCGATTCGCGGCGAAACCGGCAAAGTCACGCTCTCCGACAAAGAGCTTCGCCACCCCGCGCATGGCCTCCAGGTCCAGTGCTCCCGGCACATGCCATGCGCGGCCGATTTCGATCGGATGCATATAAGGTGCATTCCAGATCCGGTAAGTATAAATCTTCCCTTGGGCGCTGAACCGGGCATGAAAATCCGCGCGTGCTCGTGAAGCTTTTACGACGCGGATTTCGTCGGGCAGCTTTGCATTGAGAGCCAAAGGCCAGCGCTTCAGGAGGATCTTCCCTGCCGTGACGTCCACGTGTGCGGTCTGCGCCAAGGCATGGACTCCGGCATCGGTCCGCCCAGCGCCATGCACTGTGATCTTCTCTCCAGTCAGGAGAGCGAATGCGCGCTCGAGGTGATCCTGGATGGCGTCGGCCGTTGCCTGGCTCTGCCAGCCGCGAAAAGGGCGACCATCATAGGCGATCACCAGCTTCAGGCGTTCGCGGCGTTCCGGACCAGCCTCGCGCGTTTCTCTCGCTTCGTCCGGCTGCAATTCGCCACCGCTCATTCTTCGTCTTCCGGCTCCGGCTCAGGCAAGCCGCCCATCATCGCCTGTGAATCCAGCCAGCCTTGCAGGATCATTTGCGCCGCAACCTGGTCGATCACTGAACGGCTTTGCTTCGTGTTCTTGCCGGATTCATGCAGCGCCTTTTGCGCCGCCACGGAGGTGAGGCGTTCATCCCAGAGACGCACTTCGCATCCCGGCACGCGGCTGCGCAGTTTCTCCGCAAACGCCCTCGACTTGTCAGCCGCAGGGCCGTAACTGCCATCCATATTGCGAGGAAGACCGAGGATGATCGCCCCGATTTTTTCCCGCTTCGCCACTTCAGCGATGCGAGCCAGAGGATCGCGCGTTTCTTTCACGACGATCGTTTCCAGCGGATGCGCCAGCATGCCGAGATCGTCGGAAATAGCGAGGCCGATGCGGGCGTCGCCCAAGTCAATGCCGAGTGCGCGTTTCATAATCGAACGAAAGACGTTTCTGTTTACTGCAGCTCGGCGGGGACTTGCGCAACCAAATGCTTGATCCGCTCCGCTTCATGCCGGTCGCAGATGAGCAACGCATCCGGCGTCTGTACGACGATGAGATCCTTGACCCCAAGCAAGCCAACCACGACCGGTTGATTGGAAAATACGATATTCCCCGAGGAATCCAGAGTCTTGAGCGGGGTGTTCGAGCAATTCTTTGAGCTATCTTCAGGAAGATACTTGGCGATGGCCGCCCAACCGCCCACGTCGTCCCAATCAAAGCTAGCTTCCACGACGAGCACACGGCTCGCCTTTTCCATCACCGCGTAATCGATCGAAATCTTCGGCAGCTTCGGGAACTCATCGCGCAAAAGAGCAGCGCGATCCGACGCCCCATGCCAGCGTTCGATGAACCAGCTTAATTCCGGCGCGAAACGGACGAAGCTGCTCAGAATCGCCGGGATGGACCAGATGAACATGCCGGCGTTCCACCGAAAATTCCCCTGCCGGAGAAAGCTCTCCGCCAGCTCGGCATTGGGTTTCTCGCGAAAACGGATGACCTCATGCACCGGCGGCTCACCCGATCCCGCCGCCTTTGTTGCCGCGCCCACTTCGATATAGCCAAACCCCGGACACGGCCAGGTGGGTTTGATTCCGATGGTCACGAGTTCACCGGCCTTCGCGGCATCAGCGGCGATGCGAAGCGTCTTTTGGAAGCCCTCCACATCCTCGATCTTATGATCCGCCGGGAGCACCATCATAATGGCCCGCGGATCGCGCGCGGCAATCCACGCGGCTCCCAAAGCAATCGCGGCTGCTGTATCGCGCTTGGCCGGTTCCGCCACGATATTTTCGTGCGGGAGATTGCGCGCTAAAGCCCGGACTCCCGCCTCCTGATCCGCATTGGTAAGAATGAGGATGCATTCCGGGGGAACGAGGCCATCGAGCCGGCGGAGCGTGGCTTCGAGGAGCGTTTCTCCGTCGGAAAAAAGCGAAAGGAGCTGCTTGGGGCGGGCGCGACGGCTGAGCGGCCAAAACCGTTCACCGCTGCCGCCCGCGAGAATGAGAGCGTAAAGGGACATTGTCGGAAAGAAGGTGATTATCGGAATCGCTCTGCAAAGGGAAGCCCCTCACGGCATTTGATACGGGAACGATCGAAAACAGTTGCCAGGATCTTGCGAAGGAACCGACCAATCTTGATGCCGAAACATCCATGCAGCATCATCCCGGCAGACCACCACGTGCCGTCGAGCCCCCCAATGAAAAGGCCCCTCAAAGTGCTCGCGCACTGCCTTCTGTGGCCGATCGTCTTCCTTGCCGCTTACGTGACGTATCTCCACCTCTTGATCGATCCCATTTTCTCCCGCATGGAGTCTCGCCGATTGCTCTCGAATGCGGCGACACCAGAACAGCTTGAAGAAGCGGTTGGCACATTGGGTGTGTTTTACACGTTTCCGGACGGCTCATGGCTTGCCATCCGCTACCGGGATTCTCACGCGGGTGGTATCTGGTCGATGGCCGTAGCTCGCGACAGCGGTGGCGGATGGTACCAAAGCAGTGAACATTTTTGCGGCGCTTTCTCCATTTCGTCGTTCGAGATGAATCTGCAGAAGATGGGTCTCGATCTCGACGATAAATCCGAAAAAGGCAGCGCGGAAATAGCGCCACCGGACTCTCGCAACCAATGGATTTGTTCGCTCGCCAAATCCCCGGATTTACCAAGCGCGCGGCAACGACTGCTCTCTGCCTATTTCACCGAGATGAAATAGCAGTCTTTGCTATTTGCCGATTTCTACGACTTTGGTTGCCGATTCATCAATGCGGCAGATCCGCGCTGGAGAAGGGCGACGCTGGCAAGCCTTCCTTGTTCATCAGATTCGGCTGCGCCAATTGATCCCAGGCGAAACGAACCTGCGTCGGCGCAGTGATACCATCCGCTGAGACGATGATGGTGTTCCCTTCGATCTTGGCCTGCGCCGGGACATACTTTCCATCGGCGCCGGCAATCTCGAAATTGGTGATATCTTTTCCATCACGGGTTACCAGGCCAGTTCCGATATCATCAAAGCTAACGGCGATCTTTGCCCCATCCACTTTCAGCGACTTAAAGAGCGGGCCGGAGTAGATGACATTACTCTTCCCATAAGTCCGGGCGAGCGCCCACAACGCCAGGCGGCGGCCGACTTCCTGTTTGTTCGGCGGATGAATGTCATTCAGGGTCGCGATATCGGTGGTCACGGCCATGCCGGTGTTCGGGATGCAAAGCGAAGCCAACTGAGCATTCCAGATAGCCGCGAGATGCGAGTGATCGCTGTTATAGTTAAAGGGAGCGATCTGCACGAAATAGAAGGGAAAGTCCCCTTCATTCCAAACCGTGCGCCAGCCTTTGATCAGACCCTGCATCTTGTCGTAGTAAGACATCCCGTCGCCATTATTCGACTCGCCCTGGTACCAGAGCGCGCCACGAATCGCGTATGGGGCCAGCGGGTAAATCATCCCATTGTACAGGCCGGTCGGAGCACTGTTCGATTCAAGCCGATGCTGAAGTTTCGGTTGTGGAATCGGCGGGTACGGCTTGTGATCTGCCACCGCTTTCCGCGCTTCGGCGATCGCCGCTTCGAGTTGATCCAGCGCAGCCGAGTAGCCTTTTGCATAGTCGGCATCCGCGCGCTTGATGTCCTCGGCGTAACCTTTGAGAGCCGGCACAGCCGCAAAACCTTCCGGCGGAGTCCATGGCTCGATGCGCGTTCCGCCCCAGGACGATTCAATCAATCCTACGTGCACGCCCAGTTCCTTCTGGATTTCGCGTCCGAAGAAATAAGCGGCAGCGGAGAATCCATTCCACCCTCCTTCCACGATCGAGGCGGGAGAGCAGACCTTCCACTTTGCATCGACGTCGGTTGCGGCCAGTCCGGCCTTTGTTTTCGGAACGAGAAAGAGATGAATCTCCGGGTGATTGGCTGCGGCAATTTCCGCCTTCGAATCCTTCACCATATTGATGCCCATTTCCATGTTGGACTGCCCGGAGCACAGCCATACTTCGCCGACGAAAACGCCAGTGAGTTTCAACGTATTATGACCGTGCACGGTCAAATCATAAGGCCCTCCCGCCGGCATAGCGGGCAGGCGGACGATCCACTTGCCGTCGCCATCGGCTTTGGCGGTCACCTTTCCAGCGCCCAATTCACAGGTCACTTCTTCACCAGGGCTGGCCCAGCCCCAGACCGGGATCGGCATCTCGCGCTGCAACACCATGTCATTGGCCAGGACGTGCGGAAGGTGCACGTCGGCACGGGCGGAGGGAATGGCTGCGGCCAGCAGAGCGAGGGCGGCCAATGGAACGATTGAGGAACGGAGGGTCATGGAAGATTGCGCGGTTTTGAGGGGAAGATCCGGATTCCGGATTCAGATCAAAAGATCGGATCCGGTCATCAACAATAATCAACGACATGCAGCGATCTTTGAATCCGCTTCATCGAGGCACTCTGTGCGGGGAAAAGACTGGATTCAGCAGCGGCCCTGGTTTTTCATGAAAGCGTACATGAAAGAGGTCTTTAGCAGCGCCGATTCCGGAATCGTGGGACTCTATCAAACCCTTCTGGAGCAGGCGGGCATCGCGACCTTCGTGCGCAATTCGGGGACACAGCAATCGGTTGTTGCCGGCCTGGCGACAGCCCTCCTTCCCCTTCCCATTTTTTATCCAACGCTTTGCGTGGTAAATGACGAGGATCACGCCGAGGCAGTGGAAATTCTCCGCACAGCGAAGCGCGATGCCGACACGCCGCAGGTCGACTGGGTCTGCCCAAAGTGCGGAGAAAGTGTGCCGGGGAATTTCACCTCCTGCTGGAAATGCGAGCAACCGCGGGACTCAGACACCGGAAAAACAGGCCATGAATGACGCTTTCATCCCGGGAGCGTTGTTCGTCGCTCTCGTCGTGCTACCCTCGATTTATCTTTGGATTCTTTGGCAGTATCGCGGGAAACGGCGTCACTCTCCCTCCCGTTTTGAGTTGCTATCCGGTTTCGGCAGCCTGGGCGGATGGCTGCTTTGTTTTGCTCTTCTTGGAAGCGGTCCCCTCACCATTCTGCCCATCTCCCTCTTTCAAAGCATGATCGCGACGCCCCTTTCCTTGTCGTTTCTCTGGAAACGGGCTCCCCGCCGAAAGCGGCCAACCGGCTACCACAGCTTATCTTTCGTTCTGCACGCCGCGAACGCATTCGTTTTGGTCGCGATCACCCTGAGCGGAATCATCGCCTCGATCTGTGCAGGTTCAAAATGGCCGTGAACGAGAACTCAATATTGCAGCCGCTTCCCTTGTTAGCCGCAGGAGCGATTCTGATCACGGTGGCAACGGCATGTCCCGTTTTCACCACCACCACAAATTGCGGCGGAAACTCCGCGGCTCTTTCCATCGTTGGAAGCCTCGCGATGACTGCGCACACTTCGGCTCAAGATGCTTCCTTCAGCTTTTCCAACCCACCGAAGGATGACCAGGCGTTGGTCTCGCAAAAAGCGACTTCTCATTGGCTCCCGCACGCACATTTCCTGGTAGCAAAGCAGCCCGTGACACTCTCTGATGCACACACACATCGGCTAATTGTTGTCTGTGATACTCCTTATCGAAATGTTCCGGAGAAATGGATCGGATCAGCGCCGCCAACGCATGCCGCCGGTTATGCGGACGGCAAGACGGCACTCATTTCCGAAGCGGAATTTATGGCCCTGGACCGCTCTTCGTTTATTGCCCTGGATGCCCTCGATCTGAAGTAATCAGTTTCGTCATGAAAGAGTTTCTCCCAAAAGAGATTCACCAGCCATCATGGTCGCATGAGGTCATGCGCAGTTACTGGAAATAACCTCTGGAAAAGCACCGACCGAACGCGCGTAACATTTTCCATCAATGATCCCGCTCAATGGAAAAGACGATATGTGGGAGCTCGAAGATGCGGTTCAGAGGCAAGCCGACGCGCCGGACCTCTATGTCGCCCCATCCGAAGCGGACCTTTCACGGATCCAAACCGATGATCGAGTCCAGCTCCTTTTCTTGATTCGAGGAGCCGACAAGCACGGCAGTTTCCTGCAAAGCGAACGCCTCTGGGTCGCCGTTTGCAGTGTCAGCCGGGAAGGTTTTACCGGCACCCTGGAATCCTGCCCCAACAGTTCAAATGAGCTCCGTCCGGGAGAAATCATTTCCTTCGAATCGCGGCATATCGCGGCGATCCGAAACACCCACGCTGAAAAATCCTGCAGAAGATAGCCGGGTGTCAGATTCTCGGAGTATCGGTATTGCGATTGCACTCTGAAAGAGCGCCGGCAGTTGCCCATGGCGAGGGGTGAGTCGCAACGAACAGCATTTCCAGCGCGCCTTTCGGGGTGCTCCCCGCATTCCAAACTCCGACAACCACAACATCCCGGCTATCTGCTGATCAGGCCCGGCATGAAATCCCCAAAACCGAGCCCGTAACCAAACTAAGCGACGACGCGCCGGCGGCGGACGAAGCCAAGCGCAGTCAGACCAGAGAGAACCAAGCCGCAAGCACCAGGCTCTGGAATAACCGTGCCAGGGGAGCCCGTTTCACTAGTTGGAGAAACGAAAGCGCCGTTGACTCCGGCAACACTCACTTGAGAAAGAGTCACGTTATTCAGGCCTGCGGAGTTGTCGAAACTCACTCCAGTGGTGGCTGTGCCGAAATCGTCCCGAGTCACCAAGGTACCCGTGGAATCAAAAATATTCACCGCATCCCCGGTATTCCCCAATCCAACCCCGGAGCCTCCATAGTTGCCAATAGTGAATCCGTTCGGAACGTTTGAGCCGAACCACGCAGATTCAAAAGATGCGTCGATTGTGGCATCTGTCGATCCATCAGCCATACCTTCCACGAAGACGACAGACTGCCCGGGCGCAATACTGCTCACACCACGAAGCCCCACCGCCGCGCTCGAGGAATTCGAGTTGTCGTCCATCTTCCAGCCAGTGATATCCACCGCTATCGATCCAGTGTTGGTCAATTCAAACCAGTCCGCCTTGTAGGTCGAATTGCCGCTGCCAGTCGGATCGATTTCAGAGATAATGATTGCAGCTTGAGACGAGGTGATCGTGGCGACAGCAATAGTTGCGGCGAGGACGAGGATTTTCATATCGCTTATGGAGATGACCGTTTGGGACGTATCTGTGGGTGAAATTCGACGCTGAAAGATCGAGGACGCTGTGGGAGGAAGGCAGCGCGACCAAGAGCGGACCGACAAATGCAGTGGGCAATAACACCCTCATGCGAGAAGCAGCTTGCCCGAGGCAATCACTCCTTGCGTTTTGTCGGCGGAGACATGTGATCGATCGCCTCGATTTCGTCGATAACAGGAATGTCACAATCCTGCAACGGCGGAAGTCACGTGTTTGTTGCGCAGATTTTTCAGGAATGGTGAAGGTGTCGACGGCGAGATCGTTTAAAAATTCTCACGTTTTCCCCATCTAATCCGCGTTTCCTTTTATTTTCCTAAAGCAAGCCCGTCCTCTCGCGCCCGCAAGTCCGTCCAAGGGGTGTCCATTGCGGTGGATCCGCTTCGCGCTTAGATGGATCTGCCAACCGAATCCGCCCGGAAACAGGTGCTCCCGCATCTTTTGACGAGTCGATCCGGCGCAACACAGACAGGACCCGGCTCCTCCACCGGCATCCGAATTTCGAATTTTGCCATGTGGATCGTACGTCTCGCTCTCCGTCGGCCATACACATTTGTGGTGGCCGCGATCGTGCTATTGCTGCTCACGCCATTGGTGCTCCTTCGGACACCTACGGATATCTTCCCGTCGATCGATATCCCGGTTATTTCCGTCATTTGGCAGTACGCCGGGCTGAACCCCGAGGAGTTCGAACAGCGCATCATCTACAATCACGAGCGCTCTCTTTCCGCGACGGTCAATGACATCGAGCACATCGAGTCGAACACCTACAACGGCACCGGTATCATCAAAGTCTTTCTGCGCCCCGGCGCTTCAGTGGATGCCGGCGTGGCCCAGCTCACGGCTGTGGCCCAGACGGTTATCAAGCAGATGCCGCCCGGCCAGACTCCTCCGCTTGTCCTGCGTTACAACGCATCCACCGTCCCGGTGCTGCAGTATTCGCTGACGAGCAATAAACTGTCGGAGCAAGCCATCTATGACATGGCGCAAAACCAGGTCCGCGTAGGGCTTTCGGTGGTGCAAGGCGCAATTCTGCCTTGGCCGTATGGTGGCAAGACCCGCGTTGTTTCGATCGATCTCGATCTGAACGCGCTCAAAGCCAAAAACCTCAAGGCGCAGGATGTGATCGATGCCGTCAACGCGCAAAATCTCATCCTGCCCGCCGGCACGGCGAAGATCGGTGAAACGGAATACAGCGTGGAAGTGAACGGCAGCCCGCGCGTCCTCGAAGAGCTGAATAATCTGCCCGTCAAGGTGGTGAATGGCGCCACGATTTTTGTTCACGACGTGGCCCAGGTCCGCGATGGCTATCAGCCGCAACAAAATGTCGTTCGCAAGGATGGGATCCGCGGCGTGCTGCTTACGGTCATGAAAGGCGGTATCGCCTCTACCCTGGATGTGGTGAAGGGCATCAAAACGGAGATCCCCAAGGTGCTTGCCACACTGCCCTCGGATCTCGACGTGAAAGAGTTCGTCGATCAATCAATCTTCGTGCGCGCCGCGATCAGCGGGGTATTGCGTGAGGGTGTCATTGCGGCGGGTCTTACGGCTTTGATGATCCTGCTCTTCATTGGCTCCTGGCGCAGCACAGTGATTATCGCGCTTTCCATCCCGCTCGCCGTCATGAGTTCAGTGCTGATTCTCAGCATGCTGGGCCAGACGATCAATCTGATGACCCTGGGCGGGCTCGCGCTGGCCGTCGGCATCCTCGTGGATGACGCGACCGTGGAAATTGAAAACGTCCATCGACAAATGGCCACGGGCAAACCGCTCGAGGAAGCCATTCTGGCCGGCGCCGAGGAAATCGCCCTGCCTGCCTTCGTTTCCACGCTGTGTATCTGCATCGTCTTTGTGCCGATGTTCTTCCTCGCGGGCGTGGCCAAGTATCTCTTTGTACCGCTCGCTGAAGCCGTGGTTTTCGCCATGCTGGCCAGCTATGTCCTGAGCCGGACACTGATTCCGACGCTCGTGATGTGGTTCTACCGCAACTCGCCATTCCACGGCGAAAGTGAGGAAGAAGAGGATGGCCATCACGAACCGGTCGCCGGCTGGCGCCGTCCCTTCGCAGCCATCCATCGAGGTTTCGAGCGCGGCTTCACCCGGCTGCGTCACAACTATCGCGCGCTTCTTGGCGGGCTGCTGGAACGTCGCGGTGCTTTCGCCATTCTCTTTCTCGCGTTGTGCGGCGGCTCGCTCCTTCTGCTGCCCTTCCTTGGCCAGGATTTCTTTCCGGCCGTTGATGCGGGCCAGTTCCGCTTGCATGCCCGGGCTCGCAGCGGCACGCGAATCGAGGAAACGGCCCGCCTCGTCGATCGAATCGAGCAATCGATCCGCAAAAGTATTCCGGGATCCGATCTCGCGGGCATCCTGGATAACATCGGCATTCCGAATTCCGGCATCAGCCTCTCGTACTCCAATAATGGCCTCGTGGGCACTGGCGATGCGGACATTCTCGTCTCCCTCAAGCCGGGGCATGCGCCGACCGATGACTACGTGCGCCAATTGCGCTCGCAATTGAACCGCGAATATCCCGGCACCATCTTCTATTTCCTGCCGGCGGATATCGTCAGCCAAACGCTGAACTTCGGACTGCCGGCGCCTTTTGACATCCAGGTGTACGGGCGCGATCAGGGAGTCATCCGCGGAATCGCCAATAAACTCGCCGCGCAGGTCCGGCACGTGATCGGAGCAGTGGATGTGCGTGTGCAGCAGCCGGGAGATCAACCACGTCTTCAGGTGGAAGTGGATCGTGAGAAAGCCGCTGAGATCGGCTTGAGCGAGCACGACGTGGCCAACTCGATTCTGCTCAGCCTCAGCGGCAGCGGCCAGGTTCAACCTCTCTACTGGCTCAACCCAAAGAATGGCATCCAATATCTCGTCAATGCGCGGGCGCCGGAATACGTGATGAATTCGATGGGTGCGCTGGAAAGCGTGCCAATCAACGCCAGCAAGGCGGGCCAGGGCGATGGCCAGATCCTGGCTAATCTCGCGACCATTCATCGTAATCAGGGTCCAACCGTGATCTCGCACTACAACGTACTGCCCGTGATCGATGTTTTCGGCGGAGTCAGCGGACGCGATCTCGGCGGCGTGCTGCGCGACATCCAGCCGCTGGTCGATGCCGCAAAGAAGGATCTGCCCCGCGGCGCTTTCATCGTCATCCGCGGACAGGCCGAGACCATGAACAGCAGCTTCATCGGGCTGGGCGTCGGTCTCGCCGGTGCGATCATTCTCATCTACCTCCTTCTGGTCGTGAATTTTCAGAGCTGGCTGGATCCGTTCATCATCATCACAGCTCTTCCCGGCGCACTCGCCGGTGTGGTGTGGGGCCTGTTCCTCACCCAGACAACTCTGAGCGTTCCCGCACTGATGGGCGCGATCATGAGCCTCGGTGTCGCCACAGCGAACTCCGTGCTCGTGGTGAGTTTTGCCCGTGATAATTTGCACTCCGGCATGGAACCGTTTGCCGCAGCCCTCGATGCCGGCGCCACACGGTTGCGTGCGGTGGTGATGACCGCGCTGGCCATGATCATCGGCATGTTGCCGATGAGCCTCGGCCTCGGCGAAGGCGGCGAACAAAATGCGCCGCTAGCCCGCGCCGTGATCGGCGGACTTCTTTTCGCCACGGTGGCGACGCTGTTCTTCGTGCCGGCCGTTTTCACCCTCCTGCACCGGCGGCGTTCTGTTACCAGCCATCCAGCGCCTGCCACACCGGCCGAACCCGAATTCGCTACCGCCTAAATCATTTTCCTCTGATCTCATGAGCTCGAATACCGATCGTTTCTCATCCACGACGCTGTCGCGGAATGGCACAGGCGTGCTGGAAGCCGAATACCCCCAAACACCGCGGACGCGTGAGCCCGTGTCTGAAACACGCCCGCCGCGCCTCGGCCGCCTTTTCTTCGTCATCCTCGTCCTCCTCGCCATCGGGGTGGCCGTCGGCATATTGCCCCGGTTGCGCCAGCATGCCGCGGTCGTCGCCGAGACACATGAACTCGCCATCCCGACGGTAAATCTCGTGAACCCGGCGCCCGGCAAGGCACCACCACCGCTTCAGCTTTCGGGTGAATTGAAGCCGCTGATCGACGCACCCATCTACGCCCGTGCCACGGGATATGTGCGTAAGTGGGATGTGGACATCGGCGCCCGCATCGAAGCCGGCCAGGTACTTGCGGAGCTCGACATCCCCGACCTCGCGCAACAGCTCTCCCAGGCACAGGCGGATCTGAAGCATTCCGAGGCTGCGCTGGATCTCGCCACGATCACCGCCAAGCGCTGGGCTCAGATGCTGGCGGCCAAGACCATCAGTTCCCAGGAAGCCGACGAAAAGCAGGCGGATGTGGCACTCGACAAGAGCGCCGTGGAGAGTGCCCGGGCGAATGTGGACCGGCTGCAACAACTCGTGGATTACGGCAAGATCACCGCTCCTTTTGCTGGCACCTTGACGGCCCGCACACTCGATATCGGGCAATTGGTCAACGCAGGAAGCGGGCAGGAACTCTTCCGCCTCGCGCGCACGGACAAGCTGCGCGTCTTCGTCCGTGTGCCGCAAAACTACGCTCACTCCGTGGCGCCCGATCAACTGGCAGAAATCACCCTGCCGGAGATGCCGGGACGTAAATTCGCGGCAAAGGTGGTACGTTCCTCAGGAGCAATCGATGCCGCATCCCGTACGCTACTCACCGAACTCGAAATCGATAACTCAAAGGCCGAGTTACTCGCAGGGAGTTACGCACAGGTTCGTCTTTCGGACGCCAAAGCGGATGCCGCGCTGACTGTCCCATCGAATACCTTGCTCTTCCGTCCCGCTGGCCCTGTCGTAGCAGTCGTAGACGATCATCATGTCAAGCTGGTCCCGGTTACTTTGGGCCGCGACTTCGGCGCAGCAGTGGAATTGCTCGAAGGTGTAAAGCTCACCGACCAATTGGTCATCAACCCACCGGATTCCATGGTGGACGGCGTGGAAGTCCGCATCAACGAAGCCAAGCCACAGTCGTAAGACGCACCCAGGCGACACAAACATTTCTTCCGGCAACCGCGCGGGCTTTGTGTCTCGTACACGAAGCCCGCTATCGTTTTGTTAAATAATTGATATCCACTGCGGGGAGTTGGTAGCTTCGCATTCTCATGCGCCTGCTTTCCAAATTCCGCCCTGCCGTTTTCACGCTGGCCCTTGCCGTTGCCGGTATCTCCGCACTACCAGCCGTCGCGGACGACGCTCATAGTCCCGCCCAAGGCAGTGCCGAACGCGAAGCCATTGGCAAGGCTCTGCTGGTCGGGAAGGGCGGAAGTGTTAAATTCTTCTATATCAAGGTGCACAACGGATGGGCCTGGGTGGACTCCACACCTCTCGATCACAAGGGACAGCCCGTGGCGGAAGGCGGCACCTCGTTACTCCATCAGGAGCAAGGAAAATGGAAAGTGATCGATCTCTCCAAGATTCCCCGGGATCCCAACGATCCGCCAATCGATGAGGAAGAGGCCAGCCCGGGACTGATCAGGAATCTGGTAAAGAAGTATCCGGATCTTCCCAAGGATATCTTCCCGAAAGCGCATCACTAATATTCGGCGCTCCGAAGCCGTCGGAGTGTCACTGCTTTTTCACCCATTCGCTGAATGGATGAACTGCCCGGCAATCAAGGCATTGCAACATGTTGTAAGTGGCCGAGCAGTTGGGGCAGGTGCTTTGATGGAGATAGAGGTCAAACTTCGCCCCGCAGTGCTGGCAGGTCCATAGCTCGCCAATCGGTGGAGCGGCGTGACAGGCCGGGCAGGCAAAGCCAGCTCGCCGCGGGATTTTATCGATCTTGATGAGAGCCGACGCTTGAAGCCATCCCAGGCGGCAACGGCTAAACGCAAAGAAGGCAATCAAGCCAAACCAGAGCGATTGCTGCCAAATCGCCAGGCCCACTAACCCGGCAACGCCCACAAAACCGATTCCCGTGGCGATCTGCAGGCTGCGGCCACGTCCGACGATAAACCACAAGAGCGATTGCACAATCTGCCCGCCATCCAGCGGGTAGATCGGCAGCAGATTGAAGATCAGCAAAGAGAAATTAATGACGTTCACAGCCGACAAAAGCTGTTGAACGTCCCTCGTATTCAGCGCTTCGATTCCGGAAACGCGGCTGAGCTGAAGGATGAGAAAGAGAAGAGGCACCAGCCCGACATTTACGAGCGGTCCGGCAGCAATGCTCCAAAGGGTCGCTCCGGGACGTTGCGGCGGCGACACATAGGCAACCCCGCCCAGAGGCCAGAGCAGAATCTCGTGCGCTTCACCGCCCACCGAGCGACACGCCAGTGCATGGCCAAATTCGTGGAGCAGAATGATGAAAAAAAGGGCCGCATATTCGAGTACATTGAATACGGGCGAATCGTATCTACCGGCGCGAAGCTGGACCTCGTAGACGGCAATGAGAAACCACGACCAGTGCAGGAACACTCTGATTCCCGCAATTCGAAACAAATAAATGGCTCCTGGCCGGCTCTGCGACATGCGGATGAGCGATAGCAGACGTCCCGATCACTGCAACGATTTTGCGGTGAGCCCACTGGCGCTGGAAAATCGCTTTTTTCTTTTCGGAGCAAAACGCCGGCCTCAAACACGCGGCTCCCATTCCGGCCGGTATTCGCGCCGCCACAAGGCAGCCCCTTCCGGATTGTCCAGAATGCCGCCTTTGGCCGGATCAAAACGCACCGTGCGCTCCGTCCGCCACGCGATATTTCCGAGATGGCACAGAAGCGCGCTCTTATAACCTTCTTCGATCTCCGCGTTCAGCTTTGCGCTGCCGCGAATGGTGTCGCAGAAGTTTTGCAGATGGGAATCATTCCCGCCCGGCCCGGTTCCTTTGGCCGTCTCTTTCCCGTCCAGATCGCAGATGGAATATCCGGAGCCGGTCACATAGAGACTGCCGTTTTCACCAAAGAAAGCCGCATCGCACGCGGGATCATGCGGCGTTCGCGAGGCCCAGCTCCGGCATTCCCAGGAGATGCTCCCATTGGGGAAATCGAACGTCACCGTATTAGTATCCGGTGTTTCCTGGTCATCATCAAAGCGAAGCTTCGCCCCGCCGGAAACGATTCGCCGCGGGAAGTCTTCGCCCATCCCCCACCGGCAGACGTCGAGCATGTGCACCCCATTGTTCCCGAGTTCGCCAGTGCCCCAGTGCCAGAACCAATGCCAGTTATAGGGAACAAAGTTATCGTGAAATTCCCGCACCGGGGCCGGTCCTTGCCAGAGATCCCAATCCAGACCGGCAGGAACCGCCACCTTGCCGTGGCCGATGCTGGGCCGCTTGTTGAAGTAGTAAGAGCGTGCCGACAAAACCCGGCCGATCGCTCCCTCGCGTAACTTGCTAATTGCTTCCTGAATGGCCGGCCAGCTTCGCCGCTGTGTGCCATGCTGTGCGATTCGCTGATGCTTCCGCGCCGCGGCGACGAGTAACTCACCCTCGTGCGGATTGTGGCAGCACGGCTTCTCGACATACACGTGCTTTCCGGCAGCGCACGCGAGGATCGCCGCCGGCGCATGCCAGTGATCCGGTGTCGCGATGGCCAGAGCATCGATCTCCGTCATCTCCAGGATCCGGCGAAAATCGCGTTCCCCTCGGGGCGCCCTGCCGGTCTTTTTCTCCACAGCCTCGATCGCCTTGGCCAGATGATGCTCGTCGACATCGCAGAGCGCTGTAACCTCGACGTTCGGAAGGCCCGCGAGACTCAGGGCCAGTTCGCTACCCCGGCCATTCCCGCCGGAGCTGGTGCGCGAGACGCCCATGACGGCGACCACGATCTTGGAGTTCGGAGCAAGCCCGCGAACGATCGCCGGGAAGGCAAGCGCTGACAGGGCCGTAGTGGCGAGGAAATGGCGACGGGGGATCACATTGGGACAACCTATTTGCCCCACGCGTCTTTGTAAGAGCGAAGGTTTCGCTGTGGTCTTCGTAGTCCCTTGCGTTTCCACATGCGGTTGGAAATTACATGCACAAAAAGGCATATTTACTTGGATTTTAACCGCAGAACGGTTGATCAAAGATGGTAACGCCTTAACGACATACGCCCATGAGCTGGTTTCAACTCGACCCCGAAAGCATCGCCGCTCGCGCGCGGATGAACGAGTCCGTCGCTCCTTCCCTTCGCGCTTCACTTGCCCGAGGCATCATCGGTTTTGCCATCATCAGCGTCGCCGGCTTCGTGCCGTGGGCCGTATTCGGTCTCTGGTTTCGCAGCCATCTCGGTGAAGCCGCGTTGTACACGGCGTGCGCTCTGATTTTTATCGGTCTGAGCGGTCCCCTCCTGCATCGACTCATCATCGGACCGGGATCGCTTACCCGTTTCTGGAAGATCTTCGGCATCTCTTTCGCCGGGTACTCAATCGCGTGGATCATTGGTTGGATGGTGTTGCGCGGTCATCCAGGTAGCATCGCCGGCTTGCTCGCCGGCACGGTCGTGATGGGTTCGATTCTCGTGACGGCTTTTGAGGCAAAGGGAAGGCTTGTCCACGTCTGCGCCTCACTCTTTGTGCTGAATGCACTCGGCTACTTCCTGGGCGGTGAGATCGAGGGAAAACTCATCCATTACCAACCACTCGCAGCCAAGTTGCAATGGGGGCTGTGCTATGGAATCGGCTTCGGCGCGGGCTTGGGGCTGGCCTTTTATCTTTGCCAGAGCCGCGCACGCACGCTTTTGGCGAAGGGATAGAGGCTGGACCCGGTTTTGCTGTATGCCGAGACGGTTCGGTCTAGCTCCCCACGGATTTGTGCTCCCCGCTCCGGGGAAACACCCAACTCCCAACGCTAAACTGCCAACATTCAGAGGCGCGAGTTCGATGCCTTTTGGCAATAGCCCCCACGAGCCATTGTCGCTCGTATATACGGACCTGCGCCGCTGCGAACCGTTAAATGTTGGTAGTTTAGCGTTGGGAGTTGGGTGTTTCTGGGGGCTGAAGAAAAGATTCCCACGCTTTGCAATCGCCCGCGATCACCCCAGCGCAGCCTCACCCGCGCCACTCCTTAAAAAAATGGAGTTCCCGCCACTCCCCAGCAGCGGGAACTCAGACTGAGACAACGGCCCCTCGTCATTCAACTCCACCACTGTTTTCGTCCACTCCCCAGCGGCGAAAACGTGGCTTTCCTGGAGCTTTAGTACTCGGGAAATGCTCAGCGCAATCTATGATGGTGAGATCGACGAAAGGACGGCCAAACCATGCCAATTTCGCGAAGGGATCACCAACGACACCGAACGACTGCAGGGATCGATCGGCAAATGGATGCAAAAATCTGTAATGGGGTAAGACACCGTATTAGTTCGGTGAAGGGTTTCACTGCACGGTTTTCAAATAGGCGTCCTCGTATGAAATCGCAACCCCCAGTGCTCCACATTCGCCTACTGAATATCCACACCTGCAAAGGCTTTTCGGTGGATGTACGGCCGCCACAACGGTTCGCGATTCACGAATTTCATCCATTCCGATGACTTAGTTATAACAATATAACCATCCGTGATTACGCACGCGCTTTCGGCTTTAAAACGACTAGAGTTTCCGCCGCTCGTCACGGCGGAAACTCAGACTGAAGCAAAGCACCTCACCCTGCCCCACCTTTCGCTTTTCGAGCCTTCACCGCTCCCCAGTGGCGAAAACCGGACGAAAGGCTGAGCATTCCAGCATCCCAATCTCTGTTCAGTGCGATCGATCCGGGTAACGAGCGTACCCGGGAAAAATCAGGAATCGCGACACGCCTGGTCTGAATTCGACGTCGCATGCACGTTTCCTTGTTGCGAAACGCGATCATCGCCTCGGGGTCGCAAGCAGGTCCGCGGAAAGCGGACAGCCTTTCAACGCGCGCAGCCCTTCCGCGACACAAGACGCATTGAATTCCGCTCCGGCAGGAACCGTATGCGTGTGATCGGCAGCGGTGAAATAAAGTTCCATTACTTTGGCTGCTCCAAGCTGATCGTAGTGATCCGCAATAATCGTGTTAAGGTCGAGGAATTGTGCGCCCTCCGCATGCGCCGCATCCGCAGCCCACTTTCCAAAGTCGGACGTGGAGCGCGCGACCTTTCCGTTGTTCCAGATATTTCGCGGAATCAGTGAACACACGATCGGATTCGCTCCCTTCGACTTAGTGTCGGAGATATATCTCCGCAGATACCATCCATAACTATGGACTGTCTCCTGATTGCCGTTCGGCAAGGTCACATCCTTTGTCTCGTCGCCAGTCCCTTTCAACGAAGCGCGCGCCTTTGCGTCATCCAGGGGGCCATTGTCATTGTGCCCAAACTGCATGAGTACGAAATCGCCCGGCTGAAGCTTCGCGACAACCGCATCCCACAATCCTTCCCGCAAATAGCTGCGACTGCTGCGCCCACCCAATGCGTGATTCTCCACAGTGATCTTGTCTGGGTCAAACCACGCCGCGACCGGTGTCCCCCATCCTTCCAGCCCTTTCGTCGAATTCTTCACTGTGGAATCGCCGATCAGAAAAAGAATGGGGTTCCGCGGCGCCGGCGATTGCGCCGCGCCTTGCGCCCCCACATCCGACAAAAATGCCAGAAGGCTGAGCAAAAGACAGACGAGCAAACCGAGCCGGCGGATGAATTTCATACGAAGGAGTTTCGAAAATCTGGAGGGCGAGTTTTTTGTGTGTTGGCGCAAAGCTTCGTGGGAGATTTTAGTCGTCCAGGCGATGCGGCCACGGACGAATAGTGAAGAGAGGACGGGACAGCAGGCAATTGGCGACATTTAACCCAATCGGGTTAACGTATGGAGCGGAATGGCAACTTCGCGCGTCCACGACGAGTCCATTGACCAGCCAGGATCGGTGACCGGCCACACCATCACGACAAATTAGGAGACTCAGAGACATTGGCGGAGATCCAAAAATACGAGCCTGCCCTACATGGAACCCACATTCCAAACCTACATGTAACTCGTTTGTTACAGATCCATCACACAACCATCATAAACGCCACCCAACCATAATAACATTGGGATTTTTCGGGCAATTGCATCGGGCATCCTCCGCGCACATGCACAAACCAATCTTGCCCGTCACCCCTTCCACCCACCGTGCGAAAGCGGTCATTCTCGCGGCCGGTATCGCCGGCCTGTTTCTCGCCCCGCAGGCCTTTTCACAGGGCCTCATCCCCGGGGACCTCCTCGTCAGCGGCAGCTTCTATGATGCAGCTCCAGCAACGATCGTCCCGGGTACAACCGTCCTCGCCGGAAAAAACGCCGGCACTACGGTTTTCGCCACGAACGACGCATCCTATCCCAACGTCTTCAACAACGAAGGAGCCGATGCGGCATTCGGCATCACCACGCCAATCTTCCTCCAGGAGCAAAACACGACGTCCAATGCCATTGATCGCGTCATCAACGTTCCCACGGGCAGCCTTGTCACCAGCTTCAGCTCAAAGTCGGAACTCGCGCTGAACCTGTCGCCGGACGGCCAAACGATCACCTTTATGGGTTACAATGCTCCGGATTCGACCATTGACGTATCGAACACAAATACGCCTGGCCTCAATGATCCGAGCAATCCGGTCACTCAGAGCCCCTTCAACGCCTACGCGCGGACGATCGGGCAAATCGACGTTGGCACCGGAACCATCACAACCACACCGACGAACGCGTATAGCGGGAATAATGGCCGCGCGGCAATTTATGCCAACGGCAACTACTATATCGTCGGCAATGCTGGCAACTCTGGCAAAACCCCTGCGCCGACGGCCACGACGCTCGACGCGCTCAGCGCCAATAGCGGTGTGCAAATGCTCTCCCCAGGCGCGACACAAACCGGAAATGCGTTCAATACCACCGTCGTGGGTGCTTTCACCAACACTTCAACGGGCAATGCCACTGGCGATCAATACGGGTTTTCGATTGCTCAAGCAGGTTTCGCTGCAGATAAGACCGGAAAGGACGACAACTTCCGCGGTGAGACGATCGGCCCTGACGGTTCGCTTTATGTAAGCAAAGGCAGCGGCAGTAACGGAATCAACACTGTCTACAAAGTCTCTGTTCCTGGCGGCGGACTTCCAACCACCGCAAATGCCAGCCAGGCAACCATCGGCATTCTTCCAGGTTTCAGCGCGACTGCGGCAACCAACGGCAAGAACGCCGACGGCTCGACCGGCACGGTCTATCATCCCTTTGGTCTTTGGTTCGCCAACGCCACGACGCTGTATGTCGCCGATGAGGGCGGCGGCGCCCTCACCGATGTTTCAAATGAAGCTTTGAATACCGGCGGTTTGCAAAAGTGGTCATTCAATTCCGGCCTCAATAAGTGGGTGCTCGACTACACACTGACAAATAACCTTTTGACTGGCGCAGTCATCACACCGGCGGCCAATCCCGTCTCCGGCGCGACTTATCCTACCGGCACCAACGCCGCCACAGGAGCTCCTTGGGATATTTACGCCGACGGCTTGCGTAACATCACCGGCAAGGTCAACGCAGATGGTACAGTGACGATCTTCGGCGTGACCTCCACCGTAAGTGGCGACACCGATCAGGGCGCCGATCCGAATCAGGTGGTATCCATCACCGACACCCTCACGGATACGACGCTTACCGACGCGGCCAGCGAACAGTTCAACGTAGTGGACGGAGCGACAACCGGTGAGGTTTATCGCGGTGTCACGGTCGTGCCGGAGCCGACCACTCCGCTGCTGCTGCTCGCCGGGGCAGGCCTTCTCGCCAATCGCCGACGCAAGCGCTAATTTTCAGCGATACTCAATCACAAGAAAATCCCCGCTCGAGCACGTCTCAAGCGGGGATTTTTCTATCTAGCAAAGAGCTGCAGCGGAAATTGCCAATCTCTAGTTCTTCCCGATTCCCAGCTTCGCGAACGCCGGGTCGAGGGCGGCCTTCCACTTTGCATAGCCCCCGGCATTGGGATGCAGCAGATCGGGAAACTCCTCCGCTTTCGCATTCCCGTCCTGATCAGCAAAGATCGAATAAGTATCAATCCGGACAAAGAGCGGATCGGTGGCAACGATCTCATCAACCAAGGCGTTGATCTTCTGAATCTTGTCGGTCGGCCGGCTCTTCTTCTCGTTCGAAGGCATGACCTTGCAGACCAGAACCGGGAGCTTCGGATTGCTGGCGCGCAGGCCGGCGAGAATCGCTTTGGTGTTGTCCGCTATCTCTTCAGGAGCAGTGCCAAATTCGAGATCGTTCGTTCCAATCAGCAGTACGACCGCTCGCGGATGCACGTCCACAACGTCTTCTTTCAGGCGAAACTCCACGCCGCGCGTGGTATCACCGGAGATTCCCCGGTTTGCCACTTTGATTCCCGCGAAATCCTGGGGAAGCGAACCCCACCCTTGCGTAATGGAATCACCAAGGAAAACCACCGCTCCCTCGTCGTCCGCAGCAGACTTTGCCCAGTCACTACGGCGCTGCTTCCAAAGGCCCCGGAACCAAATCCCCGGCTGGACGGGACCATGACCGGGGAAAAGATTGGTCGGCGGCTGCGCAAAATGGCCCGCGACAGTTTCAAAGGGGACCGGCTTTTGTCCACGCGTCTGCGCGAACATCCAGGAAAGCAGTTCGGGCTCCTGATATGCATTGGTCCACGAATCATGTCCGATCCGCGGATATTCCGTGTAGAGAGGCTGGCCTCCGGCCGCCTGGATCGCCGCGACCATTTTGCGGGTGAGTTCGACCTTCACCGTCGGATCGGAGCCACCGTGAAAAGTCCACACCGGCACCTGCGCAATCGCTGCGGCTTTCTCCGGATCGCCCCCACCGCAAATCGGCGCGGCCGCCGCGAACCGCTGCGGAAAACGGGTAATGAGATCCCATGTGCCGAAGCCACCCATCGACAGACCGGTCACATAGATGCGATCCGTATCGATGTCTGAAAACTCCTTCGGCAGGGCATCGAGCAAGCCCAGCACCAGCGACATAGGGGCACTCGGTTGCGCCGGCTGAGTGACGGAATCCTTGCCCCAATCGACGTCGACCCACTTCTGCTCCGCCGGACATTGCGGCGCGGCGACATAACAAGGAAAGCGGTCGCGGATCTCCGGCTTCAGAAAGAGCGGCGCACCATGCCGGAGTTGGCTGGCGTTGTCATTGCCCCGTTCCCCGGCGCCATGCAGGAAAAGCACCAGCGGCACCTTGGTCTTGTGCTCCTTCGGCTGCAGAAGCCGGTAGGGAAGTGTGGCGCCTTCCGGCGTGGTATAAGTGCGAGCCTCGTATTCGTCTGCGCGCAGCAAACCCGAACCAGCAATCAGCACAAAAAGACAAGCGAGCAACTTCATAGGCGGATGGGCATCGAGGCAGACTTTGCTCGCGCTGGCGAGATGAAACGCTCCCTCCAAAAAGAAACCGCCGCCCGGAAACCCGGACGGCGGTTTTGAGACTGATTTTGAAAGAGCGAAGCCGGCTTACGCTTGGGGCGCTGGAGCTTCCGGAGCTTCCGCAGCGGGTTGTGCACCACCCGCTGCTTCGTCACGCTCCTTCATCGCGACCTTGCGCGAAAGCTTCACGCGGCCCTTGTCGTCGATGCCGATGCACTTCACGTGAATCATGTCGCCAACCTTGACCACATCTTCCGTCCGCTTGACGCGGAAGTCCGCCAGCTCGGAGATGTGCACGAGGCCATCCTTGCCTGGCATGACTTCAACAAACGCACCGAATTCCTTCGTGGAAACTACGCGGCCGTAATAGGTCTCGCCGATCTCCACTTCCGCGGACATTCCCTTGATGATCTGAATGGCGCGCTTCATCCCCTCGGGGTTGTTCGAGTAGATGTGGACCGTACCGTCGTCGTCGATATTGATCTCGCAACCGGTCTCCGCAACGATGCCCTTGATATTCTTGCCGCCAGGTCAGATGAGCTGCCCGATCTTGTCGACCGGAATCTTCAGCGTCTCGATGCGTGGCGCATATTGCGAGAGCTCCGGACGCGGCGAGGACAATGCGTTCTGCATGACTTCGAGGATCTGACCGCGCAGGCGGCGAGCTTCGACGATCGCTTCCGACATGATCTTCAGCGAAACGCCGGGCAGCTTGAGGTCGAGCTGGAAACCAGTCACTCCCTGCTCAGTGCCGCAGAGCTTGAAATCCATGTCACCGAAGTGATCCTCGGAACCAATGATGTCCGAGAGAAGCGTGTAGCGCTGCATGGTCTCACCTTCGTACTCGGTCACGAGACCGACGGAGATGCCCGCCACCGGCTTCTTGATCGGCACACCCGCATCCATGAGAGCGAGACATCCGCCACAGACGCTGGCCATCGAAGTGGAACCGTTCGATTCCATGATCTCCGAAGAGATACGGATCGCATATGGGAAATCCTGTTCGGACGGAATGACCGGATCAAGGCTGCGCTCGGCGAGCGCACCATGGCCGATTTCGCGACGTCCGGGAGAACCCGTACGGCCTGTTTCACCTACCGAGAAGGGCGGGAAATTGTAGTGGAGGATGAAGCGCTTGAACTTCTCGCCGCCGGTATAGGCGTCGAGTTCCTGGGCTTCCGACGTGGTTGCCAGTGTCGCGAGCGCGAGTGCCTGCGTTTCACCGCGAGCGAAGAGCGCGCTGCCGTGCGAACGCGGAAGCAGACCAACTTCGGCGGAAAGCGGGCGGAGTTGATTCAGGCTGCGGCCATCACAACGCACCTGCCGATCGAGGATCGAAATGCGGAACGCTTTCTTCTGGAGATAGTCGAACGCCTGCGAGATCTCGAAGTTCGTCGCTTCTGGATACTTCGCCTTCACGGCGTCTTCCACTTCCTTGCGAAGAGCGTCGACCGCCTTGCCGCGCGCCACCTTGCTCGGCGTGTAGAGCGCCGCTTCGATGCGGTCGCCCGCGACTGCGTAGGCGACTTCGAGCAACTCTTCCTTCACGAGCATCAGCTCAGCCTGACGCTTCTGTTTGCCGGCCTTGGCCGCCAATTCCACCTGCGCATCGATCAGGGTGCGCGCATGGCTGTGCGCGAATTCGAGAGCTTTCATGAACTCCGCTTCCGGCAATTCGAGAGCGCTGCCTTCGATCATGATCACGTCGTCTTTCGTACCAACGTAGACCAGGTCGAGATCGCTCTGTGCCCGCTGAGAATGCGTGGGATTCGCAATGAATTCGCCATTCACGCGACCGACGCGCACCGCGCCAATTGGGCCCGCAAACGGAATATCGGATACGGCAAGCGCTGCCGAAGCTCCGTTGATGGCAAGCATATCCGGATCATTCTCCCCATCCGCGCTGAGCAGCACCGAGATGATCTGCGTGTCGTAGAGATAGCCTTTGGGGAAGAGCGGACGCAGCGGGCGGTCCGTCATGCGCGCCGTCAGGATTTCCTTTTCCGTGGGACGGCCTTCACGGCGGAAGTAACCGCCGGGGAATTTGCCGACCGCGGCCGCCTTTTCCCGGTAATCAACGGTGAGAGGGAAAAAGTCCTGGCCTTCCTTTACGCGTGTGGCCGAGACGGCCGTAACGAGAACGATGGTGTCGCCGGAACGGACCGTGACGGCTCCGTCCGCGAGTTTGGCAAGCTTGCCTGTTTCAATAGTGATAGCACTTGAGCCGACATGGCTCGTGACGTTGTGGATCATGTCTTATTTTCTTCTTCTTAAAAAGACGCCGGCTCCGTTCACATCCTGGCTCGTAGCCCGGCGCCCTCGATGCAGCGGCTCCGATCCGTGACGGAATGCCGTGCGAAGAAAATCTCGCAGTACATCCCCCACGAACCATCCGTCTGCGCAAAGGCGCTGGGCTCCGTCCAGGCTAAACGATTCCGGTGCCGGCGTTTTGGTTTTCTGGGTTTATCGTCGCGCGCCCTTCGTGCCCGCACGACGTTTCTGGGGGAAAGAGTTCGCCCCCGAGAAGTCGGGGGCGATCACATTCCGGAAATCCTTGGGACTACTTGCGGAGATTGAGCTTATCGATGACCTGCTTGTAGCGGTCATTCGAGGTCCGCTTCAGGTAATCGAGCAGTTTGCGGCGTCGCGCTACCTGCATGAGCAGGCCGCGGCGGGAGGAGTGATCTTTGACGTGAGTCTTCAGGTGATCGGTGAGCTGGTTGATCCGCCGGGTCAACAGTGCAACCTGTACGTCCGCACTGCCCGTGTCCTTATCGTGCATGCGGAGCGCCTGAACTTCTTGAATTTCTGCCATATGCGGTCTTTAGGTATTTCGTGAGTCGGCCAGTATGAGCAGATTCCTTCTCTTGGCAAGTGGTTCGTTCGAGAAATTCGCAAGATCGCAGGAATCCCGTGCCCGAATTCCTTCCCTGTCGGCACCAAAGCTACCACCACGAAGGCCAAGGAGCCACCCAAGAAAAGAAGAGGAAGAGCGGGGCGGCATAGGATTTCCCAAATCGGTCAATCGGTCAATCGGTCCCATGGGCCGGATCAGCTAGAAGCAAAACCGAGAAAAAGGGCGGCCGTAGGAAAAGGGAAAAAGGGGAAATCAGCAGGGAAAACAACTTGCTGGAAGCCGGCAGCGAAATCAGATTGCTAATCAACAATCGGCAGCGATGCCCGGGAGTCGTGGCATCGAGCCTGCTGTCCCTCACTCTCACCTCACGATGATTACTTTTGCCTATCAGGCTCGCGATTCCGCGGGAAAAATGGTTTCCGGCGTTCAGGAAGCCCTGAACGAAGATAACGCGATCAATACGCTCATGGGACGCGGCTTGATGGTCCTGGCCATCCAGCAAAAAGCCGTTTCCCGTGGCGCTGGAGGAAAGGGCAAAGCCAGCGAGACGGACATGGTGCTCTTCACCCGTCAGCTCGCCACCATGGTGGATGCCGGTCTTCCGCTCATTTCCGGGTTAACCGCCCTTTTCGAACAGGCGGATCCCAAACGCCAGGCCGGGCTGAAACGCATCGTGGGCGAGATCAGCGCTCTGGTGCAGCAGGGCGAAAGCTTCCACGAAGCCATCTCGAAGCAGCCCCAAGTCTTCAGCCGTCTGTACATCGCGATGATCAAGGCGGGTGAATCCGGCGGTTTGCTCGCGGAGATTCTCGACCGTCTCTCGGAATTCCTTGAGTCTTCCGCGCGCCTCAAGAAAAAGGTGAAGTCGGCCATGACCTATCCGGTGATCGTCATCAGCATTGCGATTGCCATTACCACTTTCCTCATCGTGAAGGTGGTCCCGATCTTCGGCGACATTTTTGCGGATTTCGGCGCAAAACTGCCTGCCCCTACCCAGTTTCTTCTCGATCTCAGCGCCTTCGTCCGCGGAAACTGGTTCTGGCTCATTGCCATCTTCGCCGGCACATTTTTCGGCATCCGTACCGTGCTTCGAACGGAACGCGGCCGCCAGGTTTGGGATCGCTGGAAGCTGAAGCTCCCGGTCTTCGGAAATCTGGTGCACAAGATCGCCATGACCCGGTTCTCGCGAACATTTGCCCAGCTTATCCGCTCAGGCGTGCCAATCCTCGAAGTGATGGATATCGTCGGCGACACCTCCGGCAACTACATTGTCGAAGAAGCGATCAAACTGGTGAAGATCGACATCGAAAAGGGCGACCACCTCACCGCCGCCCTCAGCCGTCAGCCGATTTTCCCGCCTATGCTCGTCCGCATGGTGGGTGCCGGTGAATCCACCGGTAAGATTGATGCGATGCTTGAGAAGATGGCCGACTTCTGGGACGAAGAAATCGAGGCTCTTCTCAATGCCCTGACCTCGCTGCTCGAGCCGATGCTAATCGTCATCCTCGGTATCATCATCGGCGGTATCGTCATCGCCCTGTTCCTACCGATCTTCAAGATGAGCGATGTAGTGTCGGGACAAGGATAAGAAGCAACGCTCCATAAATGACTCCCGCGAGAGCCGCTGCCCGCCAGCGGCTCTCGTTTTTTGTCAGCCAGGCGATTTGATCGCGGAGCACGTAAGGCATCCCGATCCAAAACATCGCGAGAACGATATAGGCGTAGACCAAAACAACGAGCACGAGGCGGCTTCCTTCCGGGTGAAGCCATGCCGCTTCGAGGAGCGGTTCAGCGGCCAGCAGGGTCACCATGCCCAGCGCGCGAACCGAAAGGAATTCATCCACATATTGCCAGGCGAGGAAGCCGGCGATCGGAACGATCAATTGAAGGCGAAACCGCCAGTCCGAAAACTCACCGAGATCGACTTTCGTGACCAGCAGCCAGGCCCAGACCGTGGCCGCGACGATCATGGCGGTTCCCCAGAACCGTGACCGGGGAAAGGCCCGCAACCAGTCTTGCACGGCCTTTGGCTTGAAGAGCGCCAGCCCGTGAGCGACGAGAAGAAGGAGGCCTGCGATGATAAACGCAGTCCCGAGAGCAAGCGGATAGATCATGGATAAGAGCGGGAACACAACGCTCTCCGACCCTTCCGCTCAAGGCAAATTTCTGTCCTGCCATCCCGGTCGGGCACAGATGACGAAATAGAGCACAAGCGTTTTTAACGGAAAGACCGCGAAGAATCACAGTGAGGCAGATCTGCGCTGTGTTCTTTGCCTTAAAGCAGACGCCTTGCTTTCCCGGCGCACCAGCGTACGATTGCCGGGAGCGGGTGGCAGATGATCGCTGGGCGTCTTTGGCGCGCAGAGGAAAGTCCGAACACCTCCAGGCAGCATGCCGCGTAGAATGCGCGGGGGCGGCGGACCCAAGTCCGGCGTCACGGAAAGTGTCACAGAAAATCAAACCGCCGGGGGCTTGCTTCCGGTAAGGGTGAAAAGGCGGGGTAAGAGCCCACCGCCCGGCGAGTAATCTCCGGGGCACGAAAAACCCCATGCGGTGCAAGACAAAACAGGGAGCTTCGGGCGCCTGGCCCGGCTCGCCGAAAGGCAGCCAGCTTCCGGGTAATAGTCGCACCAGCGTCCGTTCGCGGACGCGGCGCTCTGCTTCGGCGGAGCGAGAGAAATGATCATCACGGAACGCCGCAAGGTGTTCCGCACAGAATTCGGCTTATCGCCACCCGCTTTTTCTCTCTTCAAACGGCGCTAGCCTAGAACAGCTCAGGCTGCACCATCGTTCCTTTTTCCTCCTGCACCTCGATCGGCTCGGAATTGAAAAGCGGACTCGCGAGCAACGGCATGCGCGGATGCTCAAACTTCAGCGTTTCCTCCTGCGTGGAAGCTCGCGTGACGATTTTCAGCAATGGCTTGCCGTCATTCGGATCGATCAGCCCGCGAATCACCTTGCCTGCCGGAACTCCGTCCCACCCAAACTGCCCGGTGCTGTCGGAGCGCTCCGCAAAGCGTTGCGCGGGCACATCCACCAACTCGCCGCCTTTCTGCATCCACCACGGTAGAGTTTCCTCCCGCGCAAATCCGGCCCAGACGAGCTGATGCCGACCCATTTTTCTCCAGAAAGCCACCCATTTTCCCGGACGGATGATTCGGCTGTTGAGTTCGAAAGCGGCACACATGGATGCCGAAACCTATAGTGCAATCCGTGCCGCACGCGAACCGGAAGCGGAGAAAGCGCACGTTCAATGGCGCTTCCACACGCCTCCGATTCAGCTTCGGGCCAGCTCAGACCCGCAACCCGATCGCGCTTGCATCGCCCAGCACGCGTTGCGTCGTATCCTTGTAATCAGCATCGAGCTCAAACAGCTCCAGCCATCGGCTGCGCGCTTCGTCCTTGCGTCCGCGTTCCTCCAGGCTTTGCGCCATTTGATACAGGATCTCCTTCTGCAGCGCCTCATCTTCGCGGGAGAGTTCCAATGCTTGATTGCGCGACTTTTCTCCGAGCGCCGGCAGGCCAACATGATCGTAGGCCGAAGCCAGCGACACCAAGGCCTCCACACGCCCGGTGATCCGCGCGATTTTGCGCGCGTGCTGGAGATGGCCGATGGCTTTCTGCGCTTCGTGATTCCGCAGCAGCGCATTGCCGAGCAGCAATTGTAATTCGAGGTCGGTCGGCTGTTGCCGGATAAAAGCCTCCAGCTCCGTAATCTCTTCTTCGAGCGAGAGCGCACTCCGTCGCTTCCCGATATCGAAAGCTTTGCGCCGCAACGCCGGATTTTCCTCAATCTCCCGCCGGTAGGTGATCCAATCCAGCACCTCGTCCTCGTTGCCCGCGCGCTCCAGCACAATGATCAATTGATCAACGAGCGCCGTATTGCGCGGCTCCTTCTCGATGCGTTCCGAAAGCGATTGCGCTTCATTCACCTGTGCCTGCGGCTTCACGAGCTCGGTGAAATCCTTCGCCTCCGTCCATCCGCTTTCCGATGCCTGAACCGCATGCGCATCGCGCAAGGCTTTCTGCAGATGAAGATGCGCCGGAAACTGTTTCTGCGCGCGTTCCAGGATCGCGACGGCACCGGCAAAGTCCCGGCGGCTGCGCAGACCGTCGGCTTGTGCCATGAGGTTTTCCGGTGTCGGCGTGCCTTCGGCGATTTGGTCGAGACAAAGCTGCTCGATGTCGGGCCAGTTTAGCCGTTGGGCGGCATGCAGGAGCAACTGATTCGCTGCGATGTCGCACGGGTTTTCCCTGAGCGTGCCCTCGGCCATTTCCGCGTCGCGGAAGGGATCCACGCCGGATTTGGTGGAGAGAAAGTTGATGCTGCTGGTCAGTTTTCCCGCCGGGCGGGAATTGCCGTGCTTTTGCCGGAAGCGAAGCGTCTGGCATTTGCGGAGAAGAATGCGGGCCTGTGTTTCGTCGGGCTTCGCATGGAGGATGTTTGCGCAGAGCGTTTCTGCGTAGGGATAATTGCCGGTGGCCTGCACCTGCCGCGCCTTGGCCAGCATATTGGCAATCTCCTGGGTGGTCATGGTGGAACTGGGGAGAACCATGTCCATTCCTTAGCATGAATCACGGAACGACGCCCGCTAAATCCATCGCTTGCGATGAAAACAGCCAAAGCCAGTAAGACACTTTTTTTGGTTCTCTCCTCCTCCACCCGAGCCCATGGTTTCCCCTTTCGCGATGAAACTTCCGAATCCCCTGAAACTCTCGATCCTCGCGCTGTGCGCGCTCGCCACTCTCCCGCTCCGCGCGGATGACAAACCTGATAAGAATGCGCCTCATCCGAACGCGGAAGCGCCCAAGGAAACCCCGCGTCCGGCCCCCACCCCAACGCCTCCTCTTTCCGTATCCGAACACACCGCAACCGTGTCCGGCAAGCCGCTGAAATACAAGGTCACGGCTGGCTATCTCACGCTGAAGGAGGAAACCGAGAAACAACCCGGCAAGGAAGGCGAAGGAAAAGGCGACGGCGAAGCAAACAAAGATAATCTCAAGCCGACCGCCAAAGTCTTCTATATTGCTTACACGGTGGAAGGGTTCGAAGCGAGCGCACGGCCAATCACATATGCTTTCAACGGAGGCCCCGGCGCAGCGTCTGTCTGGCTGCACATGGGCGCGCTCGGCCCGCGGCGAATCAAGCTCGACGAAATGGGCGATGGCACTCCCCCGCCGAACAAGATCGTCGACAACGATTATAGCTGGCTCGATCAGACCGACCTCGTCTTCATCGATCCCGTCTCGACCGGTTACAGCCGCCCTGTGCCGGGAGAAAGTGCCCGGTCCTTCCACGGATATAACGAAGATCTCCAATCCGTCGCGGAATTCATCCGCCTCTACACCACGCAAAATAATCGCTGGCTATCGCCAAAGCTAGTCGTGGGGGAAAGTTATGGCGGGCTGCGCGCGGCGGCCATCGCCGGATATCTGCAGGAACGCTGCGATCTTACCTTGAATGGTGTCATCATTGTCTCGGGTGTATTGAGCTGGCAAACCATCGCCCCACAGCCGGGTAACGATCTTCCCTATAGCCTGTATCTCCCCAGTTATGCGGCCTCGGCCTGGTATCACAAAAAGCTCTCGCCCGAGTTACAAGCCATGAGTGAGGAGCAGGTCCGCAAGAGTGCGGAGATCTTTGCCGGCGGCGACTATTTGCTCGCACTTTCGAAGGGCAATTCACTCTCCGACGATGACCGAAAGAAAGTGGCGGACCGCTACGCGAAATTGACCGGACTGCCGGTCGATCTCGTGCTGCGCCATCACCTGCGCGTTCCGCCGGGCCGCTTCATGGATGAGTTACTGAAGGTGGAGCGCCGCAGCATCGGCCGTTTCGATAGCCGCCTGACCGGCCTTGCCTACGAAGCCGACGGCGCGGACTTCGATCCGAGCTTCGAATTGCTCCACAGCTCTTTCACCGCCGGCATCAATGCCTATCTGCGCAGTGAGTTAAAGTTCGAAACTGATCTACCCTATCGCAGTCTTGCGAATGTTTCGCCGTGGAATTATGGCAATGCCGAGAATCGGTTCCTCGACGTCTCGGATTCTCTCGCACACGCCATGACGAGAAACCCGCATCTCAAAGTGTGGGTGATCAGCGGTTACTATGATCTGGCCGTGCCTTACTTCGCCACCGATTATGCCTTGCGGCAGATGGAGCTCGATCCGTCCGTCCTGAAAAACGTTCGCTTCAGCAAATATGAGGGCGGTCACATGCTCTACACTCAGGAGCCGCTGTTGAAACAGTTCACCGCGGACTTCGATGAATTCATCGGAAGTCTCGGTTTGAAGAACTGATTCTGAAAATGCGAAAAGCGCAGCCCCCCATTCGGGACTGCGCTTTCGTGACGGTAAGGTCGGACTTAGAAATGGATACCGGCGGCGACATTGCCGCTGGCGTCCTCCAAGGAGAGCGAAACCACCTTCGAAGCGACGACCCCAGCCGGCAAGTGATGCATCGCGGTTTTCCCGGCGTGATTGGTTTTCACCTGCCCTAACACCTGCCCATTGATGCGAACATTCAGTGTCGAACTCGCAGGCAAACCTTTCGCAGCGAGCTCAAAAGTCTGATGGAGGCGATGATGCCGGACCTTCGATGAGGCCACGGCTTTACCGGAGGCAAGCGGCGCGGCTGGTCCCGGCGTCACTTTCACTTTTGCGGTGAAGGTCGCGCTGGTCGTTCCACCAAGATTGGTGAAGTCCGCGGTCATCATCACGACGCCGGTTGCATCGGTGATCTGGACGGACGCAATATCGAGCGGATTGAAACCCGCCGGAAACGCCTGTCCGTCATCATCTTCATCACCCCCGAAAGTCACTTCTCCGACGGTATCATTGGTGAGCGATCCACCATCATCATCATTATCGTCACCACCGCCAAGGTGCTGGACAACCACGGTCGTACCTTGGGAATCACCGTCCTGATCTCCATCATCTCCATCATCTCCATGGTCATCCTGATCGTCTCCACCGCTGCCACCGACAGTAACGGCATCGAAGGTGCCCAGCACCGTCTGTGTGCCGGTAGAAAGACTAGTTGTCGTCACAGTGTAAGTGCCCGCGACTAGTCCAATCGTCTCGATCTTCAGTTTCGCCGAATTCGTACCCTCCTCATTCTGCGCTTTGAGCACGGCAAATCCCTTCGCATCCGCGGGCGCGTCGGCCGTTAACGTAAACGGCACTTCCTGGCAGAGGCGCTCCTGTCCCGAAACGTGACCGCCGTGTTCGCATTGGTTCCCGCCGCCGAAGCCCTGGTTGTTGTCGGCTCGGAGAGGAACGGTGCAAATAAGTGTCGCGGCCGCCAGGATCGCAATCGATTTGGATAGAGGGTATTTCATTGAAACGGAATTGACGGGGCGGCGATTGCTCTAAAAGCAGGGATGATGCCATGGCAAATCGACGGCGATTGCCCCAATCGTCGCTAGCTACCTCCTCACCACAAATCCCTGGGACCTACCGGCTTGCGACAGCACCCACTCGATGCAGAAACCGCAATACCCCGTTTGAAACAGCGAACATCCACCTGGCCGAGACACCCTGTTTGTTGCGGGTCCGCACTGACGCCCCACGATTCTGCAGCTGTTCCACCACGGCCGTCCTGCCAAACATGGAAGCAAACATGATCGGAGTCATTCCATCCCCATTGTCCGCATCGACGTCGGCGCCATGTTGCAACAAGATGTCGACTAGTTCACCATAGCCTCCAGATGCCGCTCCGCCGAGCGGAGTTTGTCCGCGATCGTTGCGCCGATCGACCTCCGCGCCACTTACCAATAACATGCGCGCCGTCTCCACATAGCCACGGCAAGTCGCGAGCATGAGCAGGGTATTTCCTTCGCGATCCGCAAGATTCACCGGCATTCCCGCTCGCACCATCTCCGCAAGTGCGTCCGTCTCTCCATCACGCGCGTAGTCCAGGGCGATCTGCTGCAACTCCGCATAACGCCGCTCTTCTTCTTCAGTAATCATAACCGGAAAAGTGGAACCGGGTGTGTGAGCGGCGCGGCAAAAGTATTGCTTTTGCCCGCGCCGTCACACATCCGCAATTTGGTGCCGGGAAAGTCAGAAGACCATGGTCAGCGCGAATTCCTCACTCGCGACAGCGTGAACCACTTCGCCCTTGGCCCATACCATGCGCTCGGGAATGCGTTCGCGATTCTGATGCGCCAGCTTCTCCATAAGCAGATAATCCTGGAACTGCAGCACCGGCCTGCGAACGCCGGCGGCGGCGATGGAGCTTTGATTGTCCGTACTGGCCGTAAACTGAGGGGCGCCTTTAGTCGGAGACGATTGTTGAGCCATGGTCGTATACGAGTTTCAGAACCGAACGGGAGGCGCGGAACCACCAATGACGCCGCACTTCCAGACCGGCCACCATGCCTTTCCACGCACGTTGGTTGAAATACTCGTTTCCTTTAGCCACCATAGTTCCTGCCTATGGAGATGCACCAGCTTCGCTATGTCGCCGCCGTCGCGCGGATGGGCAATTTTTCGCGCGCCGCGGAAAGCTGCCACGTTTCGCAACCCTCGCTCAGCCAGCAGATTCAAAAAATCGAGGAGGAACTCGGCGAGCGGCTCTTCGATCGGCTGAAGCGCGAAGTGCGGCTCACACCTGCCGGACAGGCATTTCTGCGGCGCGCCATCCGGATCCTCGATGAAGTCGATGCCGCGACACGCGAAGCCCAGGACGCCCGCGAACTTCGCCACGGCGTCGTGAACCTCGGGATTCTCCCGACGATCGCACCCTATCTTCTTCCCGAGGCGATGAAGCAATTCACCACCCGCTTCCCGGGCGTGGAAGTGATCGTGCACGAAGATATGACGGAGCGTCTGCTGAAGAAGATCCTGGCCTATGAAATTGACTTTGCCGTCGCCAGCCACCCGCTCGCCGACGATCGGTTGGAAATCCGGGAGATCCTTTCCGACGAGCTTTTACTCGCCGTTCCGCCAGGCCACGCGCTCAGCAGCAAGCGCACGATTACTTCAGCAGACCTGGAAGGTGAACGGCTGATCGTGATGAAGGAAGGGCATTGCCTTGGCGACCAAGTGTTGGGTTTCTGCGATGGTCGCGGAGTCCGGCCAAATATCGGCTTCCGCAGCGCGCAACTCGAGACCATCCAGTCGCTCATCACCTCCGGGCTCGGCATCTCGCTCGTTCCCGCGATGGCCGCGAAGCGCGATCGTTCAGACGGTCCGGCCTATCGCAGCCTCGGTTCCCCGCGTCCGCATCGGAAGATTGTCACGCTCTGGCCGAAGCAACGTCCGCCAGGACGGGCGGCGTCCGAGTTTCTGCGTATTGTCGAAGAAGGAGCGCGCTGAGGAAGCGCCCGATCTCTACCAGACGCTCTGAACCTGCGCCGGGCGGCGCACGGGATGCCGGGCCTCGAGCTGTTCATGCGCAACGATCATGGCTAACCCCAGAGCCGCTATCAGGCCGAAATAAAGACCACCAATGAGCCAGCGCTTTGCCGTAGGCACTTCGAAATAACGCTGCTCCGCTTCGGTCTTCGCGCGAAAGAGCGAAAAGACGCGCGGCAACGACATGATGAGAATGAGGATGATAAGGAAATTCGGTCTCGTGATGGCGAGCCAGCCCATCACGCCCAATCCGGGCAACCAAAACCAGGGTGAGAGCGCAGTTACGACACGACCGCCGTCGAGCGTCCCAATCGGACAAAGATTGAAAAGATTCAGCCAGTAACCGGTGGAAGCGATCGCAATAAGCACCGGCATATCAAACATTTCCCCAAGGGAATGACAGACGAGTGATGCGAACGCGCCAAGCAATGGCCCACCAATACCCACCCACGCTTCAACCCAGGCATCGCGTGGCGCTTCCTTCAGAGCAATGAATGCTCCCATGAAAGGAATAAATACAGGCGCACCGACTTTGAGCCCGAGTTGCCGCGCAGCGATCAAATGACCGCACTCGTGAAAAAGGATCAGGATGACGAACCCGGCGGCAAACTGCCATCCCCAGATCGTCGCGTAAATCCACATTGTGGCCAGCATCGTACCACCGGTCTTCAGCGCAATGAGCCCGACTTTCCATAATGGGGCGCCAAACTTCAGCAGCGGCAAGAGCAGTCCCTTCAGCGCACCGAAAAACTTCACGATGAGAATACCAAGCGTGGCGAGGATTCCCGCGGCTTTCTTGCCGGCGCCTTCCGTTGGGCGCAATTCTTCCGTACTCGGTTTGATCCGCATGTCCGCCAATGTCTGGCTTGGCGAGGGTGAATTCTCCGGTCCTTGATCTAGGCTCACAGGTATCTATGGTCCGCCGCCGGCTCTCGAAACGCAAGCTGGCGGTTTTGTCGGTCGGCAACGCAGCTTCAGGTCTCCCGTTTCGATTCTTCACCCACGAGCGCGGCCACTTTTTCCCAATCGATGACCTTCCGTATAGCCGGCCAGGTCTGCGCCGACCGGCGGAAGTAGCCGATATCGCGCAGCAAGACCGTCACGAAGGCAACACCGGCAAATGCGGCACCCAACACGCCAAAAGCAAAATAAAACAAGGCGGCTGCGACACCGAAAAGAATCAGCATGAGCGCGTACACCTGCCGGCTGGCCCAACACAATCCTCCAATCGTCATCGGAACATCTCGATAGCGTTGATAGATGATGAGGTTCCGTCGCTGGATGGAAGTAAGAGCCATAAGTTGGAAATGCGAAGGGTATCCTGCCGTCCTCCAAAGAGGAATACGGCGATTTCCGTATCGCGCCAATCTCTGCTTCAGCACGAAACCGCACGATCAACGCGGCGCCCTCTCATTCAACCATCCCAATTTAGCAATTTGGAAAAATTTGGTAACTTGGCGAAAATCTAACCGGCCTTATTTCCAGTCCGACTCCTTCCTCGGATTCCCTCAAACACCGGAATTCGAACGCGGTCGATCAGGAGCAGATTACCAAATTTTTCCAGATTACCAAATTGCCGCCGCCTTCCCGATTCGGGGCGAGTATTCACGCAAACTGCGGCGCCGCAAACCGCACGGGCGAAATCTTAATTGCACCGCGCGCTTCTCTCTGCATCCTCTGCCCTCCCACCGATTTCGAAAATCCTGACGTCACATTGCGATGGAAGCACAACTTGAACAAATCCGCACCGAAGCGCTCGCCGAGATCGGCGCCGTCGCCGATGAAGCGTCGCTCGAAGCTGCTCGGGTCAAATACCTCGGCCGCTCCGGCAGCCTGACCGCTCTCAGCGAAGGGATGCGCACCGTTTCCAAGGAAGACAAACCACGCATCGGCAAGCTCCTGAACGAGACACGCGTGGCCGTGACTTCCGCCCTGGAGGAACGCAAGAACTCCCTTTCCGCCGCGGCCGAAGCCAAGGCATTTGCGAATCTCGATGTTTCCCTGCCCGGCACTGCGCCAGGCATCGGCTCGCTTCATCCGATCACTCAGCTTCAGGATCGCGCCGTGAGCATCCTGCGCCGCATGGGTTTTGCCCTTGCCGACGGACCCGATATCGAGACCGAGTGGCACAATTTCGATGCGCTGAATACGCCCGCCGATCACCCGGCCCGCAACGAGCAGGACACCTTCTATCTGCCAGATGGACGCCTCCTCCGTTCGCAGACCTCACCGGTGCAGATCCGCACGATGGTCTCGAATCCTCCGCCGGTCCGCATCATCGCGCCTGGCGCATGTTATCGCCGCGACGAAATCGACGCCACGCATCTTTCGCAATTCACGCAGATGGAAGGTCTCTATGTCGACGAAGGCGTGAGCCTCGCCGATCTCAAGGGCACCCTCGATCTCTTCGTCCGCGAACTCTTCGGCGCAGATGTGAAAATGCGCTGGCGACCGCATTTCTTCCCTTTCACCGAACCGAGCTTCGAGCTGGATATTCTCGTGACCGCGGGCGGCAAGTCGCGCTGGCTGGAAATGGCCGGCTGCGGCATGGTCGACCCCGCCGTTTTCGCTGCTGTGAACAAGAGCCGTGGCGACGATGCCTATGATCCCGAGCGGATCTCCGGATTCGCCTTCGGCTTCGGGCTCGATCGCCTCGCCATGAATATGGCCGCCGTGCCGGACATCCGGCTCTTCATCGAAAGCGACCAGCGTTTCCTCTCCCAATTCTGATGTCCCTGGTCGGGGCTGTGGCCTGACCGGTGCGGGAATTCTCCTCCGCATCGTCTTTGCAAGCCCCGACCGCTTCTACCTATGAAAATCTCCATCAACTGGCTCCGGGATTACGTCGACTTCTCCGGCGACGCCAATGCCCTTTCGGATTTGCTCACGATGTCGGGTGTCGAAGTGGAAGGCATTCATCATCTCGGCCTCTCCATCGACAACGTAGTCGTCGCGCAAATCCTCGAATCGACGCAGCATCCCAACGCCGACCGCCTCAGCGTCTGTAAAGTGGACGACGGCTCAGGCACGCCGCGGCAGATCGTCTGCGGTGCGAAGAACTACAAGGTGAATGACAAAGTGCCGTTGGCACTTCCGGGAGCAGTCCTGCCGGGCGATTTCAAGATCAAGGTCGGCAAGCTGCGCGGCGTCGAATCGCAAGGCATGCTCTGCAGTGCGGAGGAACTCGGCCTGCCCGAAGGCGTGGATGGCCTCCTCATCCTGCCTGCGGAATCGCGCGTCGGCGCGCCCATCGCGGAACTCTTTCCACCGGATACGGTGCTCGACCTCGAAGTGACACCGAATCGCCCGGACCTTCTCAGCCACATCGGCGTGGCCCGCGAAGTCGCGGCACTTGCCGGGCTCGAGATGAAGGTTGCGCGACATCGCAAGGCGGAAGTGAACTTCGCGCACCCGGTGGAAATCACCGCGGAAGAATGCCCGCTGTACACGGCCCGCTGCATCACCGGCGTCAAAGTCGGCCCAAGCCCAGCCTGGCTCCGCCAAAAGTTGGAAGCGGTTGGACTGCGGTCGATCAATAGCATCGTCGACATCACGAACTTCGTGATGCTCGAAACCGGCCAGCCGCTGCACGCCTTCGATTCCGCCAAGCTCGATGGCGATCTGCGTGTGCGGCTCGCTACAGAGAACGAAGAATTTCTCGCGCTCGATGGCCGCACTTACAAGCTTACGCCCGCGCATCTCGTCATCGCCGATGGCAAACACGCCATCGCCCTGGCCGGCGTGATGGGCGGTGAGAATTCGGGCGTGACCGAAACGACCACCGATATCTGGCTGGAGAGCGCTTATTTCCTGCCCTCGAATATCCGCCGCACTTCGCGCGGTCTCGGGCTGATGAGCGATTCCAGTTACCGCTTTGAGCGCGACGTCGATCCCGCAGGCCTGCTCGTCGCTTCGCAACGCGCCACCGAACTCGTGACGGAAATCGCCGGCGGAACGCCGGGCGAGATCCGCATCGGCTTCGCCGCCAATGCGCAGTTCGGCTTCGACATCAAAGGCGCCGTCGAGGGATTGGAATATACGAATACCGTCCCGCTCCGCCGCGAGCGTTGCGCTTCGTTACTCGGCATCGATATCCAGGACGAAGAGATCACGGAAATCCTCACCGGCTTTGGTTTGAAGCAAACCAGCGCCGGATGGCAGATCCCGTCCTTCCGTCCCGATCTCATGCGCGAGGTCGATCTCATCGAGGAAGTCGCGCGTGTCATCGGCATCGATGAAATTCCCAGCCGCCACGTCGCCCGCTTCGCGCCTAGCTCGAAGGTCGATCAGGAGCATGACCGGCTCATGACTTTGCGCCGCAAGCTCGCGGGACTCGGCCTCCACGAGACGCGTACCCTTACGCTCATCTCCGAACAGGCGCTCGCACATCATGTGGGCAATGGCGACATCCGCCGGCTGCGCAATCCACTGAGCGAAGATCACACCGTCCTGCGCCCCGGGCTCCTGCCCGGCCTCATCGACGCGCTGGCCCGCAATGGCCGCGCGGGAGAAAAGTCGATCCGCCTCTTCGAAGTCGGCCGTGTCTTTTCCGCAAGTGCCGAGCGCGAAGAAAAAACTCATCTCGGCATCGCGCTCTCCGGCCCCACTCAATCCGCCACCTGGCGCGGTGGAGAAGCGCGGGAAGCGGATCTCTTCGATCTCAAGGGCATCCTCACCGCCGCCCTCGGCTGCACCGTAGAATTCGCCTCCAGCGACAATACGTCCCTCGCTTACAACGTCACAATCGTTTGCAACGGAAAGACCATCGGCACTGCCGGCCAACTCTGGCCGAAGGAAAGCCGCGCACTCGACGTTGCCGCTCCGGCCGTTTTTGCGGAAATCGATCTGGCGCAATGGCTCGAAACTCAAAGCGGGCCAAGGCGTTACCGCGAGATCCCGCGGTTCCCGGCAGTGACGCGCGACATTGCGATGCTCGCTCCGGAATCGGTTGGGCACCAGCAGATCTCCGGCGTGCTCGACAAAGCGGGAGAGGCGCTGCTCTCCAAGGTCGAGCTCTTCGACATCTTCACCGATCCGTCGGGCGAGAAAGTGCCGCTCGGAAAAAAATCCCTGGCCTATTCGTTGACATATCGGGACTCGGAGCGGACACTCACCGCCGACGAAGTCAACGCGGCCCATGCCCGCCTCAAGGAACGCTTGAAGAGCGAACTTGGCGTGCAGTTCCGCGAATAGTTCTTTGCAATTCGAGTGAGGATGGAGAAGCGCATGCTTGCGCTGCCGGAGTTTGTCCGGCACACGCGCACAAAGCATCGCTGCTCCGTTCCACTTACAAAAGATTTCTGAGGAGTGCGCCGCGAAAATCGCGTGTGCTCTTCGATCAGATTTGCCCTGCGTTGTTCGAGTAATGGCCGGAAATCCCGAACCGGTAAACTTACCAACACTTAGGAGGCCGGGGTGGGCGCGTTGATGACATGCCTTTATTGGAAGTCAGATGCTCGCCCCAGGTCATCCGCCCGTTAACCATACAGGGGGAACGGGAACTCCGACCAAACGGCAAAGGTGGGGCAAGCCTTTGGGCGTCTCGGTTGCTGACGGCTGATGTCGGCCCGGGACGCCCACTTTTTTGTCAGGAGGCACATGGATGACGAAATCATCATGGGCCGAACTAAGTTAATGGACGTTTGATGTGGCATCGTGACGGAGAGAGACCGGAGGACAGTACTTGATTGGGTCCGATGAATAACTGCCGCGCCGATATTCACTAGCGGAGAGCGGCGGGGCAATGGAGGACGGACGGCAGCAGCCAGCACGATGTCCGGCGCGGTTCACCGCGCCTGGATTAGGACATTGTGTCGTCCTGAACTCCCGGTGCTCGCCCCTCAAAACCCGCAGCGAGCCGGTCGCGTGCTGCTTGCAACAACTCTGCGTATTCCGGTCGAAATGGCTCAACCAAGGCCTTTTCGAGCTGAGCTGAGACCCTCATGAACGCAAGATACTCGGCGGTGTGCCGCATCGTGAAGTCATCATCACCGCCACAGAACCGAGAGAAGAACTCGAAGAGCACGAGCGCCTCGTCGCGTGACAATGTGATGATAACATTCTCGCTCATCGTGTGAAGCGACGCCCAAGCTCAGCGACAGGCGGAGCGGGCGCGGCCTGTGCCGGTCGGCAGCAAGAATCGCTCACAGCGAATCGATGTCCGCGAAGACGGAGCCGAGAAAGTAAGAGCCGAGTCCCGGCAACTGCTTTTCGTAAAAGTGAAAACCGTCGATGAGATCGTCCTTGGCGTCATCGAGAACTTCGATGGTCATGACGCCCGCTTGCGGATGTCTGCCTTGGCCTGCTCCCAGTCAGAAAAGCGCGCCTCGCCCGCATTGATCCGGCGCTCGCTCATCGAGAACCTCGCGGTGCCACTCGGGCGATTCGAATGCATCAGGGGCACGACTCAAGTCCGCCCAAAGAGCCTCCATCAGTTGGAGCTTCTCGGAAACGGTCATTTCATTGAGCGGCAATGTCACGGGCATAGCCAGACCGTAACCGAAAGCGTTCTTGAAAACGAGCGCGGTTTAGCGCCAACGACCCCGGCGCAGCCCGCGCGCGGGCGAAGGTTGGTGCAGCTAGAGCGGTTCGCTACAGGCGTACGGATTTAGGCCGCGTGAGATTCGATTCGTTCAAGGGTCTTCTCCGCACGCCCCAGCGCCTTTTGGCGGCCGGGTAGAAATGCGTTCTTGATCCAGTCTTTGTGGGGCGGCAGTTCTTTGCCGTCCTTGAGCTTGTGGACAAAGAGGGGCCTGAATCCGCTCCAATGTGCGTGCTTCCCGCTCTCCAGATATTCCCGTGCTCTGTCGATCGCGTTCTCGAGAGACTCAATGCGATCGAGAATAGCCCTTCTCTTCGCGTTCATTGTTTTTGTCGGCATGGCGTCAACTGCTGTAACGCCCGGAACTGTTCGCTACAGCGCATGGGTCAGGCGTTTCTGGTTCAGTCATAAGTAATGTGAACTTGAAAGGCATCGGACGCGCGGAGTTCAACGCTCTGATGATGGTCGCCAGAAATGGCGAGATTCTGGGGATCCAGCCAGTGGACTGTAATCGACGGATCGCTATCCGAGCGGTAGATGTTTCCAGGTTCGTTTGGCAACACGGCATCCCGTGGAATGATGGAGACTTCGGTGGTGCCGGGTGTGTTGGGGCAGTGACGGTAAAAGGTGACCGCTTTGAGCTGGCCGTTCGGAGAGACGCTCTCAACCAAATGATCGTTAGTGTAAGTTGTGCTAGAAATGATCATTAGGAACACGAACGCATACCGGCTCAATACCAACAGCAATACGCCACCGAGGACACAAAGTGCTGGGAGCCAGTATCGTTTCGACTTGCTTGGTTCAGGAGGCATACGATGGTCGGGCGATGTTGGTGGCTGCAATGTCATCCGCTTTGGAGAAGGCTTTTCGTAGTCCAGCAGTCGGGACAGACGAAAACATAAATGATGCCAACGTCCGCAAGGTTGAAACGATCGCCAATGGAATCGAGTTGTCCGTAGAATTGCATCCGCCTGCCGCAGCCGCAGTCGGGAGTATCGTCGCCCTGAAGCCAGTCAGGTGTCCCGCCGAGCTTGTGGCGAGTGCCGGGCTGCGGCCCCGCCCACTCGAAACCGACGGCAGCTCTAGCCTCGTCCGTCAGCGGAGTTGGGATAAGTGGAATTTCGGGAATTGGTTCCATTCAGTTCAATTGCAACGGGAACGGGAACGCGCGGAGTCGCTACTCGTAATCCTCCGGAGAAATAGTGTGCTCGGGTGAGTCGTGGCAGATGTAATCGGAGCCATCCCAGCCGAGAGTATATGGGACATGCCTCCAATGCTCCGCGTCCTCCAGCGAAGTGTAAACCACCACGATGCAGCTGGGCCGGACATCCGTCGGCGAACTCAATAGAGCCGCGGAAAACGAATCACGGATCAGTGTCGCTGAATGGGGAGGTGCCGCATGAACATGGAGTCGAACGTAGGAGCGGCTGCCAAGCACAGTGAGCTTGCCGGTCGGACGGATGGAGCCGTCAGTTGAGAATGAGATGAAACGAAGCCAGTAATCATCGCCATCTGAGCCGCAGATCTCACCATATTGGAATGGGAAGCGACTACCGCAGAGCGCCGCCAACCGGGCAAGCAGCCAAGCGGCGACGGGAGCGGCGCCAAGCGGCGGCAACCGGCCCGATGCGGTAAGCGAATCGCCAAAGTCATCGTATGGCACATTGGTCGCGCCCGGAAGACTCGCGTCCACATAGTTGGTGTCACAAACGAATCCCAGGTCACCGTGACCAAAGTAGCCGGGGATTTTGGATGGAGTGGTTGCCGGCATCGTTAAGAGCGTTCAGAAGTCGCCTAATGCTCCCAAGCTCAGCGACAGGCGGTGCGGGCGCGGTCCGTGCCGGTGGGTGGAAAGGTAGTGGGGGGGGTGAAGCACGGGCCGTGACTGCGGGGCCCGTTCGTTGCAGCGTATTAGGCGACTTGGGTTTCATTGTAGATCTGGTGTAACTGACTGCGGTCCGGCATGCGAACTACGAAGCGGCGCTTTGTGATGAGCAACTCGAACTCGGGAACGAGGTCAAAATCGCTGAGGATGTGCATCACGTAGTCGTGGCTGAACGAAACCACGATCTCGTAGAGACGTTGGAACAGATCAGGCCGAATGAAGTTCGGTGAGGCCAGAGAGGCGGCGACGTAACGAGAAGTCGTCCAACAGTCCTCCATCGCGCTGTATGCGTGCGCATACTCTTCGCCATCGAGTGCGCCCAATGCTCGCTTCATCTGTGCATGTGGCAACTCGTGCTCCTCGACAAACTCCGGCGTGTATTCCGTGGCAGGGTTATATGGCGCTTCGAGAAGCGCGTTGAACTCGGTATCTGAAAGGAACTCAACAGGCGGCATTGCGAATGCGCGTCTCAGTCGCCTAACGAACTCAAGCTCACCGACGGCAGAGGGATGGCAGGGCTGCTGCGCGGTAGGCTCTTTGGGGAGCAGCACGCATGACGGCCCGGAGCAGTTCGCTGCAGCGTCCTGTTATGTGTAGCACTTGAATGGAGAAGTTTCATCGACTGGTCCGTGGTCCGATCCCGAGTTCTGCGAGACGCGAATCGGGGATGAACCCTGTCTGGCAGCAATAGCAGAAAAGTGCGGAAATGAAATAGTCGCCCATGACAAACGGAGACGAATGGAATGCCTTTTCGTCAACAACTTCGAATGGCATCGCCAAGTGTGGGTTGCTCCAGGAGCCTCCGTTGATGAGGATATGAGTGGCAATGAGTTTGGAACGCACCTGCTCCACGGTGCCGCATTTCGGACACACTTCGACCGGCATTTCGTGAATCTGAGTCATGTTCAAGGGATGCGGGTAGCGACGCATAGTGCCTCCAAGCTCAGCGACAGAGGCTGGCGAAGAGAAACATGATAAACGGAAAGGACTCTACCGCCAGCCTCTGTTCGCTGGAGCGCGTAGTTAGGCCGGTGAATCGGGGTGAGAGCCTTCTATCTTGGCGAGGCGGTAACTTGCCTGCTCTCTGAGCACGCCGTCCTCGGAGGCGGCAAACTCCCGGATGACCGTGATGGCCTCCGTTGTCCCGATGGCACACAACGCCCAAAGGCATTTCTTGTAGTAGGAGCCATAATCGTCATAGTCCAAGTAGCTCAGGCGCGGCTTGAAGAGAACGGCCTGCCGCAGGAAAGGAACAGCGTACGGGTCCTCAGCACGCTGAAGAAAGCGAATCAGGTCTTCGTGGTCGTGGTGATCCTCCATCAACAGGCGGGTACACGCGTCCACAACGTTCTGGTTAAAATCAGTGTTCATTGCGGAGGGCCTAACGCATCCAAGCACAGCGACTGCGGAGGGACGGCGTGACTGCTGCATGGCGGGCTCTTCGGGGCAGCGTCGTCGCGGCAAAAAACACGAGGGCTCCGTGGGCGGTGGTGAGTTTCATGCGGTCGGGATCGGCTGAGGTCTCAGGCACAAGACCGACGTTCAAACCGGAGGCGCGCGAACAAGAGCGCCCAGCTGAAATCGGAGTGACGCCATGCTACCCTCCCCCGCCACTGCGTCGAGCGTGAACTGCCTCTGCGATCGCTCCACACCAGTTAACTATACCCTTCGCGCAGACTATCGTAAATCCCATACATGCCTTGCCCTTCTACGCCAACAAGCGGCGGAACGCCGCTTCCACTATGGTGTGGCAGCGACGTCGCTCGCAAGTTCGTTGAATGTTGGTTTGTTTAGCGTTGGGAGTTGGTAGTTATCCCCACACCAACCCCTTTCAATCTCATCCAAATCGCCGACCCCCACCGCCCCGCGGAGCCCATGCCCTCCACGGCCTGGGCTCCGCAAGACGCCATCCAAAAACTCAGCTCTAACGCTTCTGGTTTTTGTCCTGCCAGTTTTCGTACTGGACCTGCTTGCGGCCGGTCCTGCTCAGATTGCCGTGGGCGTCGACGTCGGCGGCGCTCGATTCCAGTTTGCGGTTTTCTTCGGCCAGATTCGGAATCTGCGCTGCGGCGGGAGCCGCGGAATTGGCGATCATCTGGTCGCGCAGCACTTTGGCCGCCTCCTTCCCTTTCCCTTCGTCGGCGAGTTTCACGGCGAGATCCTTCGCGGCGCAGTTCATCTGCACGTTGAAAGCCTTGGCGACGTCTACCCGCACGCTTTCCTCCGACTTCTTCGCTTCGTCGGTAAACTTCACGGTCACCGCTTCATTTTGTGCGCCGGCCTTGCCGGTGCCGTTTTCCTCATACTTCAAACCGACGGAAGCGACTTCCAGCGGTTCGTGACCAGGAGAATCGACCACACACCGCGCCAGGAAACGACGCTTGTCCGCGCCAAAATACTCAGGCAGCGTAATCTGCGCGGAATGCTCCTGACACTTGACCTCCGGATGTCCAAGAATCTCGCGGATGTGGACGCCTTCAGGAACGGTGACGCGGATCGTCACTTCACGGGCGAGGACGGAGCGGGCGACGCCGAGTTCTTCGGAAAAGATGCCGGGTAACTTCTCCGCATCCTGCACATAGTAATAGTTAGCATGACTTGCTTCGGCGACCGCTGTCATCAAATCCTCGTTATAGTCATCGCCGAGTCCAACGGTTGTCACACCCATCCCCTGCTCACGCAAGTCGTGGCCGAGTTCGGCCAGATCGGAGGTGCGGCTCGGGCCGACATTGGCAATGCCGTCGGAGAGCAGGATGATGCGGTTCACCCGTTCCCGGTCCATGTGTTTCGCAAGTTCCGAAGCGCCGAGTTTCAGACCGGCATGGATGGCAGTGCCGCCGCCGGGCTGGATGTGTTGGATACGCTCCTTCAGCGCTTCCCGTTCCTTTGCCGATTCGATGCGCTGCGGCGGGAAGAGGACATCGGGACGGTTGTCGTAAACGACCATGGAGACATAGTCATTCTCATCGAGTTGATCGAGCGCCACGCAGGCCGCCTGCCGCGCTTTTTCGAGTTTGGCCCCGGCCATCGAGCCGCTGCGGTCGAGGACGATGGCGAGATTCATCGGCACACGCTCGACGTGTTCCGGTCTTCGCCCTTCGATCTCGATTTGCACAACCACCTCACGGGCGTTGCCCGTGAGCAGCACGTCGCGCTCCGGGACAACCCGCATGGTCAAGGCGGGGGTGGAAGCCTGGACCGTTCCGGCGACAAGGCCGGAGAGCAGCCAAAGGAGGAGAGGAGATTTCTTCATACCTGAGCAATACGTTCGACCGCCTCCAGACCTGTCAGAACGGCGTTTGGAATTTGTAAATCATTTGTCAGCTTTTACGCCCGTTGCATCCCTCGATCCCCTCCCCTCTTCCTCCTGCTCATCATCCTTCCGTCGAACTTTTCCGCCAGGGCGATCAGGAGGACGACACTCCGCAGCCTCCCACCCCGGCGCTGACGAAGCAGCGCCCTCCAACATGATGTCATTTCTCGCGCCATAACCGGATCGAAAGCGTCCAAGTCAGCCCATCCGCGAAACCTGTCAATCAGAGCACGGCTGACAAAACGGCACCGCTCCAAAATCCGTCCTCCAAAATCCATTTTTCGGCTCTGCGAGTAACTCCACAAAACCGTCAATCAATGTCGCTCCCAGATAACTCAAATTTGTCTCATCGCCGAATTGGCGGAATCCTCAACTAACCTCCCTGACTACTTAGATGAAATAAAATCAAGGCATCCGGAAAGTTTCTTGACCGTCCATTTCAGTTAGGCATTCTCCGCGAATCCGCATGGGTACTTACCGCATTCTAAGCTGGAATATCCAAAACATGGGAACCTCCATGGTCTCGGTGGAGAATCCGGATAAGGAAGGAGTACAGCTTTCTCTCCCGGTCACCAAGCTGATCGCAAAATCCATTATCGCCTGGAATGTGGATATCGCCGGGATCATGGAAGTGCTCGCCGGACAGGGCAATTACATCGCAATGCTTGTCACGCAGGTCCTGAACAGCATGTCCCCCGGCGCGGGTTATACATGGAAATCCACCGTCAGTTCCCAGCAGAATTCTTCGCGACGGGAAGAGACCCTTTACTTCTGGAAAGATCAGGCCGGGTTCATTAAACCATCGACGACCACTGTCCCCGGGCCCTTCTCCCTGATCAGCGTTGTGGATACACAAGGCTGGACAAATCTTTTTACGCAACTGGGTCTGGCGGCACCCACGGATCAGGAGTCACTGCTGGCCACCCTAGCTGGTCCGGACAATCTAATCCTGACCGAACTCCCGGCGGCCAGCACCGACACCAATACCGTCTATAGTGTCGATCCCGCTCACTGGACCACCCTGAACGAGGACCTGCAGAGTGGCACAGGCATCACCTTCACTCTGACGGCGGGCTCCACTAATGTCCAGGCGCTGACTTCCCCCCAGCAGCAGGCCATCGGGGCCGCCTTGGTCACGGCGAATATCATGTCCTTTCCCATCGACACCGAGCGGGCACCATATGTAGCTGACTTTCTCCTCGGCAGCGACGCCGCCCCCCTGCGCATCGCCCTGCTCCACACGCCGGGGCCCAAGTCTTCCCAAAGGTCGACGAATACCCCAGGGGCGGCGAATAATATCGTGGGGCTGACCGCCACCGCTCCCGACGCCTCCGGCGTAGCGGCTTTCACGGGCGGCATGCTGAGCACAGCCCTTGCGCCCAACGTGCTCTACATGGGGGATTTCAATGTGACCCTGGACCAGATCAACCTGCCGCTCGACGTACCCGCCTATGGATGGTTTACGGACGCGGGGAGCACCGAGTTTGGTCTCTCGGGCGATGACGATGTCGCCGTCTTTTCCACGGTCACGGGCGCTCCCATGAATGCCGCCCGGCAGATTCCAAACGCCCTGACCTCGCTGACTTCGAGTTACCTTTCGAGCGAAACACCTTACGCAACCCTTGTCACCCAATCCGGAGCCAATCCCTACGACAATTTTTACTTTCGCGGGAGCGGGGGTGCGGACGCCATCACCGTCGCAGCCAATCCCGCGCCGAGCCTTCGGGAGGTGATGATCGAAATCACGCCGGCCACCAATTTACCTCCCCGGACAGGTACGGATGCCGATCCGAATTTCAATAACGCCCTCGCCGCGCGTTATATGAAGTTCTATGTCTTTCGCAAAGGCGGAGTGGATGCACTCTCTGCAGCCCTGGCCAATATCGGCGCGCTGGAGGAGGCGGATGACGGCATTCTCGAAGGTGCAATGGCGACTTTGGAAAATGCGCAACAGAACGCCGCCGCCGGCAGCGAGGAGGCCACCACTTCGACCGGGAAACGGCTCCGTGCCTCGCTCGATTACGTCGCGAGCCGAAAGAAGATCCGCGATACGAAATCGGATGATGTCGCCGCCTTGAAGAGCCTGAAGGACATCGTCCAGGATCCCTCCAAACTGACTCCGCTCGGGTATGCAGATGCCTTTCTCTACTATCGCCGGGCCGTCAGCGACCATCTGCCGATCATCATCACCGTCAATGATTGAGCCATGACCCAGGAACAACTGCTGCAGCAACTGAACAGCACTTACTCGGGGGGAGCCGGCACGCTCGATCTTACCACCCTCGACGATCCGACTTACGTCTCGCTCTTTACCGGCCTGGGATTACCGACGCTACTCGCCTACGCCGCGCCTCTGCCGTGGCAATCGGCCGATACCATCACGCTGAACGGAACACTGAGCACCCCGCTCCTGGGACTGACGAATCCCCCGCTCTTCATCCAGTTCACGCCCTCCGGAGAGGATTTCATCCTACTGGTCGACCTGCAGTTACCCGCGACCTGGCTGTTTGGCACTTCCTTCGATTCCCTGGCCGGCGGCGTCTTCAACGAAATGGCGCTAGCCGCCACGCCCACGTCCGCCCTCGTGCTCGCTTCGGCGGCGACGACCGATCCGCAGCGGCAGCTCAATGACGCGAGTTACAATGCGCCGCAGGGGCTTTCGTTCATCGGGACTTTCGATAGCTCCGATTCCGCGGCCCTGGAGGCCTTTATCGCCCTCTCGGGAACGCCGGAAAGCACGATCACGACGAGCAGCGCCATCACCCTGCAGACCGGCAGTTCAAGCACACTCGCTTTTCTCTCCCTCCCGTTGATGGAGTTCAGTAACGACACGCTCCTCGGAAACGGAGCCGGGCTGGATTTCACGCTCAGCCTCGGAAGCGCCATGGCCGGCGGCAATACTTACTTCGAGGCGGGATTCTACTTCACCGCTGATTACACCCTGCAGACGACCGGCGATTCTCTCGTTCTCACCCTCACCGCAACTTACACCGACGAAGCCGACGCCGTCCTCGACTTCAACATTGCGATCTCCGAAGAATCGAGCGCCTACCCTTCCGACTCGGCGCTGACCGAGCTGATCGGGAATCCCGCCTTGCTCAATAACAGCCTGCCCAGCGCGGTGCAGGGGGCCTCCGCGCCCACCATGGCCGGCCTCGGTTTCGGCATCAGCCTCTCACCCTCGCTCGATCTCACTTACGTGAGCTTGCAGCTCAGTGCGACGTTATCTTCACCGTGGCAGATCTGGGAAAACATCATCGAGCTGGATTCCGCGAGCTTTACCTTCACCGCCTACGAACCGTTCGGCGATTCGCCACTTTTCGATTTCGATCTCTCCAGCACTTTCACCCTGGCGAATCTCGAGCTGAATCTGAATGCGGATCTCTCCGTCAATACCGGCGGAGTCAATTCCTTTATCATCACTGGCTCACTGCCGACGCAGGATCCGGGAAGCCCGGCGACCGTCAGCGGCTTCATCGCCGGTCTTTTCGGTTCGGCGCCCGAATCTATCCCCGATACGCTGATCATCAAGAAGCTGGATTTCTTCGCCGACGTGACGGCGGAGACTTACTCGGTGGACATCGATGTTTCCGGAAGCTGGGTGTTGAACTTTGGGATCAGCAATCAGCTCGTCTTCGAAGAACTCGAACTGCAAGCCGCCTATGCCAATAGCGCCCCCAGCGGATCGTTGCTCGCCGTCTTCGCGATCAATAACAACCAATTCGACATTACCCTGGATGTCTCGTCCACCGGTGCGAGTATCCTCGGAAGCTGGACGGCTTCGCCGACCGAGCAACTGGACTTTGTCGATATCGCGATCGCGCTGGGCATCTATAATCTGCCGAACCTGCCGCCGAATCTCGATCTCCAACTGGACGCGGCGCAATTCGAACTGGCTTACAGCACGACCAGCGGGTCGCTCGTCTCTTTCACGCTGGTCACAAATTTCGGCGCGGGAACGATCGTCGCGGGGCAGACACCGGCCAACAATAGCTGGGGCTATATCTTCGGCATGGAGCTGGAGATCGACAGCCTGTCGATCGATCTGACCGATATTCCGGTCGTTGGGAAGATGCTGCCCTCGGGCGAGACGGAATTGGCCATCACCGGACTGCGCGTGGTGGCAGCGAACGAGGCGATCCCCAATTTCCAACCCACTTCGGATCAGGTCTCGATTATTGGCAGCGCCGTGAACAGCGGCATCGTGGTCTCGGTGGATATGCTGGCCTTCGGAGCGCCGCAGACACTCACGGCGGCTTTCGGCGGAATGAACGATGGCACCGCGGCAGATGCGCCACCCGGCGGGACAACCTTGGCGACCACGCGTTTCAATACGCTCGTCACCGGCGATGACACTGCGCCTCCCCCACCTATCCCCACTTCGGCTTCACCCGGGCCGCTGGTCAACTGGTACAATCTCCAGCGCACATACGGCCCCCTCCAACTGAACCGCGTCGGATACGAAACGGCGTCCTCCGGACTTACCGTTCTCCTGGATGCGAGCGTCACACTTTCGGCACTGACCCTCGGCCTGAATTCGCTACAGGCGACCATTCCGCTCCAGTCTCCATTCAAACCGCACTTCGGACTGGGCGGATTGAATGTCAGCTTTGTCAGCGGCGGCTTGACCATCGCCGGCGGGCTCCTGCTCACGCCCGGTGTAACGCCGGAAGAATACACCGGCGAACTGGCGGTCCAGTACGGCTCCTTCGGCGCCACTGCCCTCGGTTCTTTCACCAAGACGAGTGACGGACATCCATCGCTTTTCGCCTATCTTTTCCTCGATCTTCCGATCGGCGGACCTGGATTCTTCTACATTACCGGACTGGCGGGCGGCTTTGGTTATAACCGGACACTGACCCTGCCGACCCAGATCACGCAGGTTCCGCAGTTCCCCTTTGTCGCAGCGGCGATGGGCACGATCAACTCGACGACAATGCTCTCGGAGTTGAATGCGGACATCACCGTGGAGGATAACTCGGACTGGGTGGCCGCTGGCATCCGTTTCACTTCGTATGAGATCCTGACTTCCTTTGCCATGCTGGAAGTCTCCTTCGGCGCGCAATTCTCGATCGGCATCCTTGGCACCTCCACGCTCTCCTTCCCTACCCCGGCGCAGGGTGAGCAAGTCACCATCATCGCCCAGGCCACTCTGGCTCTGGAGGCCAGCTTCTCGCCGTCACAAGGGCAAGTCGCGGTGCAGGCGCAATTGGTTCCACCTTCCTACGTCTTTGCGCCCCAGTCGACCATCACCGGCGGGTTCGCCTTCTTCTACTGGTTCGGCTCGAATGCACATGCCGGCGACTTTGTCGTCACGCTCGGCGGCTATAACTCCTATTTCACTCCGCCGGCTTGGTATCCAACTGTTCCGCAGCTCGGGTTGAACTGGTCCATCTCGACGAACATGTCGATCAAGGGCGGCCTGTACTTTGCCATGACTCCGTCGGTGATGATGGCCGGCGGCGCGCTCAATGCGCTCTGGCAAAGTTCAAAGGTGAAGGCGTGGTTCGATGCCCAGAGTGACTTCCTCATCCGGTACAAGCCGTTCTCGTTCATTCTCGACGCCCAGATTTCCATCGGCGCGTCGGTCACGCTGAATCTCCTCGTTACCACCAAGACGATCACGATTCACGTCGGTGTCGCGCTGGTGCTCTGGGGGCCGCCATTCGGCGGACAGGCGACAGTGGACCTGGATATCATCAAGTTCACCATCTCCTTCGGAGCCTCGCAGCCACCGCAGATTCCGAATGTGCAGTGGACCGATTTCAAGCAATCACTGCTGCCCCAGCCAGTCACTCCGCCGGCTGCGCAAACGCTCGCCGCAACCGACGACGACGGCACACCGCCAACACAAAGCGGTGTCATCACCATGAGCGCCGCCGCCGGACTCACGCAGACGAACTCCGACGGCTCCTGGGTCGTCAATCCCGGCGCCTTCCAGCTTTCGATCAATACCCAGATCCCAAGCACCGGGGTGGCATTCTCGGACATGGACGCGCCGCCCACGATTACCCAGGACTGGACGAACTCCTTCGGCATCGGCCCGGTCGGAGTGAGCGCCGGGAATGCCACCATCCAACTCAGTGTGCAAATCCAGTTCATGGAGAGCGAATCCGAGGCCAACGATCCCAATAACTGGACCGGCCAATCGATCCTCGGTGCCGGACCAAAGGGCATGTGGGAGAGCACGACGAATACGGCAGACCCCTCCGGCACGGTCGGTGACTTGCTCCTGGGCGTATTACTCAGCCCGGTCCCGGTGGATCCGCCGCCCACGGCCAGCGTACCCCAAAGTGTCCTTCTCTTTGACAATCTGTCGAGCCGGGCCGTTGATTTCAATGCCGTCTCGGCGCCAACCAGCGATTCGTTCGACCAGACGACCGCCTTCACCCAGCTCGGCCAGATCGATGCACAAAGCGGGACCCGGAACCCGATCCTCACTGCGCTCATCGGACAGGGCTTGTCCGTCCCGGGCAACCCTTCGATGCCGCTCTTTGCCGCGCAAGCACCCGACTTGCTGGCCGCACCACCGCAACTCCGGCTTCTCGCGGAAGAGCCGGTTACCTCGTGATTTCGCATGAGCACTTCGATCAGCTTCCAGTCCCTAAACGCGCCGCCGATGCAGACCGGCGAATACACGGTCACGGTGACTCAGTCCATTGACGCCACGCTCCCGGGCGACAGTACCCAGAGTTCACTCGACTCGTTTACCCAGACTCAATCCCTTCAAGTTGCGGGCATTCGTTTCACTCTGCCGGGTACGGCAATCGTGGCGCAATATCCGCCCTCCGGAAACCAGGGCGTCTTTGCGAATGTCCTGCCTCATGTCGTGCTGGCCGATCCCACTCTGCCCTGGCAGAACGATCCCGGTTCCGATGCGGAAAACTCCCCGTGGCTGGCCTTATTCGTGGTCGATGAAACCGACCCCGCTCCGTCCATCGTCGCAACCACGGTCGGCTCGCTCGTCCCCAGCGACAGCAGCATCTTTTTCCCGACCCTCGATCCGGCACCCGGCGATCTCTACGGGGAAAGCGCGACGGATCCGGTCAATGTGATCAACGTGCCGGTGGCGCTATTCTATGCGCTGGCCCCATCCCTGGCCGACTTACCCTGGCTGGCGCATGTGCGGCAAACAGATGTCACCGGCAAAGCGACCAAGAACGGACAGGCCCAGGCCGGCACGGTCTCGGTTGTCGTTGGCAATCGTTTCCCGGCGAGCGAGGCGCGCACCACGGTTCATCTCGTCTCGCTGGAAGGATATGGCCCCTATCTGCCCAACGACGACGGCAGCGCGGCGCAGGCCTTTCCGGACGGCACCACCACCGTCCAACTCGTCTCGCTCTACTCCTGGATCTTCCAGTCGAACAGTGAAACGCAGTCCTTTTCCGACTTACTCAACAACGTCACTAACTTTCCGTTTCAGCGTCCCTACACGATACCAAGCGCACCCAGTTCCGCGGACCAGGTCGTGCTTGATGCCTTCGCCTTTGGTTATACCGCGCTGACTCACACTTTGCTCACGGGCGAACAAACCGGCTCCTGGTATCGCGGCCCGCTTCTGCCCTATGGCGTGACGAATTTCACCACACCGCCTTTTGTCACACCGGACCAGCTCCTGCGTTACGATCCGACCACCGGCATGTTTGACACGAGCTACGCCGCAGCCTGGCAACTCGGAAAACTGGCCGCCTTGCACGACAATACCTTCCTCGCCGCACTCATGCGCTGGAAACGCAAACGGACGGCACAGGCGGTGCTCGATTTTGAGAACGGCCTGCTCGACGGGCAACTCGGTCAATCTCACAGCACCGCGCTCGAGCGTTTCAAGACGATCGCGGAAACCGTGCTCAAGCCCGCCGCGGAATCGCTGCTCGCCAAACGCAACTCCAACGCCTGACTTATCGTGCCCAGACAATTCAAACATCGTCCCTCGGCCGCGGAGTTCCGGCAGGCCATCGAAACGGATTCAACCGGCCAGCCCGCGGCGAACGATCGCGAAGTGGTCGTGCAAACCCTGCGCAACCTGCTCGAGCTGCAAGGTCTCCCGTTTTACTATCTCGTCCCGGATGCAACCATGCTGCCGCCGGAGTCGATCCGCTTCTTTCAGGTCGATGAGAACTGGCTCACCGCCCTCGCCGATGGAGCTCTGAGCCTGGGCGGCACCGCTCCTTCCGGCGCGACGGAACAGGTGAAGGAAGAAGCCCGCGCCCGGCGCGGCCAGGCTCGCGCCGAAGCGCTGAAAGTGGCGAAGAACGCGCTAAATTTCACCACCATGAGCGGCTTTCTGTTGCGCTCCGCGGTCGTCGTGGGATGGCCCGGGCTGGAGGTCAACGGATACTCCGACACCGCAGGCACCCAGCCGCTGCAGCGCATCCGGCTCGAACTCGTTTCGCCCTCCGTGATGCTCGGCCTGTTCGAAGGCACGGTCCAGTGTGTGAAGATCCATGAGCCAGCGGAAGGGATTCACTTCGGCACTTCCACACCCACGACCGTGACCACCAAAAGCCTCCGCTATGCGGCGGACGGCCAAAGCGGTTCGGGCATCAGCATCGGCCAACCGATTCCAAATTTCGATCTCACCATCAACCAATTCCGCGGTTTCTCCTCCACCGCGCTGATGGGGACGAACCGCATCGTCAATATCAATGCCCTGGCCACGGCCATGTCCACGCAGGTTTTTCCGTCAAATATCAATGGTAACTTCACCGGCGCGGAGTTCGCGCTGGAGATGGTGCAGGGCGTGGAAGAAGTCACCTTTTCCGTTCCGTCTGAATGAGCACGCTCATCGTCCCCATCAATGTCGCCGCGCTCTGCGTCGGAAACCCGGACGCCGCCAATTCCAATACCCCCACCACGTGGCCGCAGGCGGACTTTTCCCTACTGCCCACCGCTGGACAAAGCGCGCACAAGATTCCGTATCTCAACAGCGTCCTCTTCAGTAAAAGCCAGCCGCTTGCCGGCGATTTTCCATTTGTCGCCGCCGTTCATCTCCACTGGGCTTTGCCGGCGGCTCTTGCTCAAGGAAATCAGACGGAGGATTCATCGGATCTCACTCTGCCCAATGTCCCCAATCGCTGGCTGGTCACACGGATCATTCAAAACACCGCATCGCCAGCCACGACCCCGCCCCAGATCAAGAGCTGGGTCATTGAAAGCGATCGCCTCAATCCATCTCCCGTCGGCATCGCGGCCAGCACCGAATGGCAGCCCTCGGTTCCGCTTGCTCCGACGACGAGCGGACAAAATTACATGTACATCGGGCAGGCGTTCGATCTCGCCACATGGAGTGAAACGACCGCGCAACGGCTGACGCCACTCACCGCCGCCGGTTACGGGGAGCACGCCTTCGCTGGTTTTTATCCGAATTGCAGCTCCGTCTTCGGCTTTGCGGATACCTTTGCGGATAACCCCAACCTGACGGATGGAGTCATTAGTTACCGGGTATCCGGCTGGTACAGTGATCCGTCGCTCGATCCGTTAAATGCCGGCATCACGCCGGACAACACCTTCAACTGGACATTCACCGCAAATAACACGACCATAGCTACGATCTGCTCCGGGTTTGTCCAGAACATCACTTACGATCCGAGTCAGACTTATCTGACCGATCAGGCGAATCCACTCAGTGCAGCCATCGCTCCCACCGGGCCGGAGGCGATCGCTTGTCTTCTCGCTTCGGAATTGAGTCCCACCAGCTTCCCAGACGCCGAAGCGCTGATCAACGCGATCCAATTCGGTCTGCTCACCCGGGAAGGAAATATCCCGAATGCCGCGCAACGCTTTGAGGAACGAGTGCACGGGGCCGGCTTCGAAACAGTATCGAGCGCGCCCCTTTGGGAATACACGCCGGTCGTGGGTTATACCGATCCGGCGCCGAAAGGCGCCGTCGCTGCGCTCCATGCCCTGAATAAAGCTCAGACCGCGCTGAATACGGCGCAAGCCGCAGTATTCCAGCAACAGCAGCAGCTTTTCGCCGATTGGTACAAGTACATCCTCGCCGCGTACAATGCCTCGCCCGACGTTCCGTCCGCTCTCAGTCAGGATATCCAGTCCGTGCTCAATTTCCTGACGAACGAAGCGACGAATGTGCAGAATGCGGTCACTGCCCTGACGCCGCTCCAGACCAACGTCACCACGGCGCAGCAGACTCTGCAGAGTTTATTGGGATCGAACTTTACTCTCACCGCGGATAAATCAGCACCACGCTATTATCTGCCGCACGATCCGGTGCTGGCTTTTTCTGGCATCGACGTCCAGCCGGTCGATCGCACCGGACTGGATGCGCAGGGAAATCTCAATTGCCGGCTCGATGTGGAAATCCTTTCGTCGGTCGCTGTCGCAGCGGGATTCTTTTCCAGTGGAGATGCTGAGACTATCCAGTCCTCACAACTTCCCGGCCTCGAAGCCACCCCTGCGGATGGCCCGGCTACGCTACTGCAAACACTCATGCAGGAGACGTACTTACTATCCGCCCCCCTCCTGGCTGGAGCCCTCGCCACCGCGGACGGAGCTTCGAGTAGCTATGCCACGGATTTCAGTGACCTCGTCACCAGCCTGCAGACGGCAATTTCAAACTTCCTCCGTGGAGAGCAAACTTCCGACATTACCTTCACCGGCCTGGCGCCAAATGAGATCTCAGTTACCACCATGGGCACAACCCAGCCGTGGCTTCCCCTGTTGCTTCAGTTTGAGATCGCCCTTCAGCCGGCTCAGGTCATCGACTTTTCACAAACTACTCCAGGAAGTTACCCCACCGACTTTCTCACTTCCAATTTCGCGCTCGATGCGAATGGGGTGGAATTGGAGCCATCGCAGTACTCCGCCTCGACTCAAGCCATATATAAAGGGACGGCCATCCTCACCGACGGCGCACTTTCCAGCCTGCAAGATGCCCTGAACCGCTTCATCGATAACACCGGGGGCACGAGTGAATTGCAGGCGCTGCAGACGGCATTGCCCACCCTGCCACAACTTGCGCAGGGGCTCACAGGAGCTAACGCGTCATGGATGATGCAGGGGCAATCCGTGCAAATGCCGGTATTCGACCCAAATGCAGGCCTCCTCGTGGGTTCGTACAACGCCATCGCGACAGCAGTCGGCCAGGCAAACAGCCTGGATGCTCAACCGACCAATCTCTTCGGTCCGATTCGCGCCGGAGCACTCACTGTCCAGCAAATATGGGTGCTCGACGTCTTCGGCCAGCATCGCGCCTATATGCCGGGCACGACTCCGCTCGTTGCGAACAGCCTGACTCCTCCCGTGAGTCTGAATTTGCCCGCAGGCACGGCGTTTCTTCCTCCCCGCTTTCTTCAGCCATCCCGTCTCCTGTTCCGCTGGCTTTCGGCCAAGGATGAAAAGCGCGTCGAAAGCACGGGTGGAGACCGGCTGAGCACACCGATCTATGGATGGGTGATGTCCGATCTCTCCGATCGCGGACTTTTTGTCTATTCAGGCGACGGCACCGCACTCCTCACGCTGACCTTGAGTGCCGATAATTCGCAGGTCCTTTACACCCCGGCTCCCGGGGGCAAATTCCCACCCGGCACGGATATCTCCACGATCCTTGCCGGACAGAATCCAAAGCTCGCCGCCTTTGTGCAACAGGCGCTTGTTCCCGCGTTCTTCCAGCCCTTCTTAGCTACGCTGACCAATGCCCTGACCTTCATACGCCCGCTGAATCCCGCCGCCGATCCGGCCCGCGCGGTGCTGGCCGGCGCACCCCTCGCCCTGGGCGACGCAGACCTGCAATTCGAGCTCCTTGGACCTCCGGCGGTCGATCAATCGTGGCCCGGCTTCGAAGGGGTCGCGCTGCAAGATGGCACACCCGCGCGCAGCGACGCCGGATTTGCCGAGGTTCAGCTTCCCGTGCAACTCGGCGACCTGCGCCAGCTCAATGACGGTCTCGTTGGCTTCTGGCTGACGAACGGAGGAACCACCGATTTCACAAACTTCTACAGCGAAGCCGCGTCGGGTTCATCCGGAGGCGTACAGACGCCCGACGCGACAACCATCCTTCTCACCGCGGCAGATACGGCGCCGACGACCGTCACGCTGCTCTTCGATCCGCGCGGGTCCATCCATGCTACGACGGGCGTGCTTCCGGTGAAGTCGATCGATTTACCAGCTGAGTTATTTGCCGGCACCCTGGCCGGACTCGAGATGACCTTCACCACCGCGCCTTTGCTGACCGGCCCGCAGACAGGCACGATCACGCTGCCGCTACCCGGAGCGGAGCAGAAAGCCTGGTCCTGGGTTCAGGCCCAGGGCAGTGCATGGTCCGTTCAAACTCCACAGGATGCCACAGCCGTCGCGGGCCTGCAGACGACCCCGCAGCAAATCGCCGAAGGGTGGCTGCGCACAAAGGAAGGTGCGTCCTAAGTCAAAAACCCTTTCATTATCTATGCCTTCGCTCTTTCCCTCTACACCGGCTCTGATGGCGAACTACGATTCGAATCCGATCACATTCGATCTCATCAATCTATCTAACAATCAGCCGGTAATCTTTCAGTCGACGCTGAACCAGATCAACATCACGCTAACCAACAATACAACAGGTCCGGTCCAGATCACCGGTGGCGCCGCAGCTTACGATATTGCGGATTACGCGACGAATAACTGGACATGCATCTATCTCCAGTTTGCCGGAGTGTTTTCCAACGAGGACGTCCAGAGCATGACTCTCTCGATGGATGGCTGGAATCCCGGACAATTTACGGATGACGGAGTGCTGGTGCTGGCGCTCGCCCCACCCGAGGGAACGTCGATCTCGCTCCCTTCGGGAGGCCAACTCACCTTCAGCCTCAATGGAGCCAAACCTACCTCCGGCTCCGCGGGAGGGGCGACCATCACGTTTGCCTACGCAAACATCGGCGGTGCAGGCATGAATCCCGGCACCGATTCCATTCAGATCCAAATCGCTTCTGCGTCCGATGCTCCCAATCTTCCCCTCCAGGCCGCCTTTCAGGGGCTGGGCGTCGTCACCATCGGAAGTGAGCCGACGAACACACTTCAGTTCGCAGTCATCAATCCCATGCAGACGGCCGTGGTTCCGGGTGGAGGTGCCTCGTGGGGCGAAGCAACGCCAACCTTCACCTTTTCCTTTGTCGAAGGAACGGATGCCGGCGCACTCTCCGACCAGATCAGTTCCGCGGCGCTCAACGTGACGGATGATCAGGGGAACGGCTGGCCAAACCCCTCCCAAAATGGCAGCGCGTCGTGGCAGCTTCTCGTAAATTCGACTCCAGGCTATGTCATCGGCACCGGCGACAGTTCGTTTGTCACGCTCGAGCTGAGCAATCTCGAAGTGGACGCACTGCCCGGCCTTACTTCGATGATGATCACGTGGTCGTCCATCCCGGGGTATAGCGACGGACAGATCATCCTTCCGATTGTCAAAGTCGAACCCACCTCGATTGACTACTTCACGGTCACAATCGGCGGCACCGCCTATCAGTTTACCCCCACATCCTCTCCATCGCCGTTGCCGATCATCAATCAACCGGCTGGCCCGACCGATATTACTTTCAGCTATTCGGCAAACAACTGCACGTTTGTCATTATCAGCAACACGGCCTATTCGACGCTGGTTGTCGGAGGTAACTCGACCGTATCAGATATACCGGCCACGATCGAATACTCGACGACCTACACGTTTACGGCGATCAACTACATTACGGGTCAACAGGCATCGCTCAGTATCCCTGTCACCGTTACGCCGAATCTCTTTGCTCTCTTTCCCAAGCAGACCATCATCATGTGGTCGGGCGATCCCAACAATCCGCCCGCGGGATGGCAACTTTGCACCGGGGGAACCATGCCAGATGGTGTCACACCGATCCCTGACCTGCAGGACCGCTTCATCGTCGGAATCGGGCCAGTTCTGTCGAATAACCAGATCGGGCAGACCGGAGGCACGATAAGTCATAGTCACAGCGTCTCTGTTGCCGCCGGTTCGCTGATGGAAGGCAGTTCCACAGTCGATGGCTCTCACGCTCACACCATCACTTTCAATACGACCATGAAGGTGGCATCCGGCTCCTCCTCCCATTACATGGTCATGTATGGAAACTCACAGACGAGCTCTTACGCTTCATCCACGGCGGACGCCCAATACTCGGAGAACACCGATAACGACGGGGTTCACGGCCATACCATACCGCCGTCAGATGCAAACTTCCCCACGAGTTCCGTCAGCGCGCTGCCGCCCTGGTATTCTCTCGCCTTCATTATCAAGGTGTTCTAAGCCGCTCCAGCCCCGTGGAAACACTGATTGCCGAATCTCCCATCGTTGAGCGCCTGCGGCGTTTGCAGGGCCATCTCTCATTCGCCATCTCTCCGCTTCATACGGTCGAAGCCGAGCCCATCACACGGCGGAGGGACGTGAAGGTCTGGCGCGTCAAATTGACCGATCCGGCGGGTGTGAGCAGCTCCGTTTTCGCCAAGGAACTTTGCGTCGACGATCCGACCGATTTCCATAGCGAGTGCGCGAACTATCTTTTCCTGCAGAAGTACCGCGATCGTTTCGATCGTTTCGCCGAGTTACTCGCCATGGAAAGCGACGTCTTCGTCATCGCCGACCTCGGCTCCGCCTTCTATCAGTTCGAGAGCAACGAACGCGTGCTGGAAGCGATCGCTGACACCTTCGCCCGCATGCATGTTTACCTTGCTCCATTCGAGCGAGAGTACGATGAAATCCGCGCGGCCCAAGGGCTCCCCAGCCAACGGGAGGAAAACCGGCGTAACAGTGAGGCGGGCCGCCGGGAAACCGCGCAGCGCGGCGTCACCATGCTTGCAGACTATGTCTCCCTGATGGGGATCGCTCCAACAGAGCCATTTACGCGACAAGCGGAGGAATGCTTCGATATCATCTTCGATCCGGCCTCGCCCTTCCGCACCTTCATCCATGATGACGTGGCCGACCGCCGGCAAACCATTGTGCGCGACGGTCGTGTTTATCTCCTCGATTTCGAACACGCCAAATTTCATCACGCCCTCATGGACCTCGCGAAACTGATGATCGGCAAAGTCGAGCATCACTCCGAGTTACAGGGGATGTTCTATAACCATCCCAATATTCCGAGCGAACTCATCGGAAAATATCGCGAACGCTGGGCCAGCCTCGGAGCCCGGGAACTCAGCACTGACGAGTGGGATCGCAACGTCGTGGCCGCCTTTGTGACGCAGGTCATGCTCGTCATCGGGCGCATCGTCGAGATCGGCGGCTTTCGATTCGCCGCCACCCACTCAAGCATCATTCGTGATCTTCTTGCCCGTCTCCGTCTGCAAACCAGCCCGTATGAGTCGAGTGGTGAGATCCGGGCGACATTGCAGATGCTGGAAGGCCGGATTTTGGGCTGACCATTAGTGGAAGTGGCGTCCCGCCGCTTGGAAGCGGTAGAGTTCAAGTTCTACTCAGATCCTGCAAGCAAGGTCTGGGTGTCAGCGTGAACTCCGATCAAAGTTTAGGTTAACCGGAGCAAAGGATAAAATCCGCGGCGAGCTTGTAACCACCCCGCTCCAAGCGGCGGGACGCCGCTTCCACTATAGAGCCCGCACTTGATTGGCACGCCAACGCCATCCAAGATGCCCGACTCATTTTCGCATGAATCACGATCCCGCATTGCTCCAATCGCTCGCCGAGAAAGTCGGCACGCCCTTCTGGCTCTACGACGCCAGCGTCATCCGCCAACGCATTGCCGCGATCAAATTCCTCACGGAAACCGAAGGAGTTCAGGCCCGCTTCGCCATGAAAGCCTGTCCGGCCACAAAGATTCTGCGCGAGATGGCCAAGGCGGGTATCTGGATCGACGCCGTCTCCGGCAATGAAGTGTTGCGGGCGATCCGCGCAGGTCATCCGGCCGGAAACAATCCCCCGGCCATCCTCTTCACGAGCGATGTATTCCGGGACAATGCCCTCGAAGTCATTCTCCAGCACGGCATTCTTCCGAATGTCGGCTCTCCGGGGATGCTTCGCGATCTGCAAGCCGCCGGTTATCGCGGCCCGGTTTCGCTGCGCGTGAACCCGGGATTCGGCCACGGCCACGTGAATGCTTGCGATACCGGTGGCCCGAGTTCAAAGCATGGCATCTGGTTTCAAGATCTCGCCGAGACTGCCAAAGCCGCCGAAGCCGCCGGCCTGCAGGTGGTAATGCTCCACGCCCACATTGGCAGCGGCCCGCAATTCCAGGAGTTGCACGACAATCTCGTTCGTCTCTCCAGCGAATTTGCCGAACTCGCGCCGCATTTTCCGCACGTCCAGGCGATCAGCCTCGGCGGCGGCATTCCGCACAATTACCGCGAGCCGGATGTGCAAATCCCGCTCGAACCACTCCGCGCACTCTTCGCCGGATGCCGCGCGCAGCTCAGCACGGCAGCGGGACGTCCGTTGCGCCTGGAAATCGAACCCGGCCGCTACTACGTGGCGCCGGCTTGCACGCTCATCACCCGCGTGGCCGATGTGAAAGCGACCCGCACCAATGAAAAGGGGCGAGGCGCGAATTTCGTGATGGTCGATGCCGGTTTCGTCGATCTCGTGCGGCCCGCGATGTACGGCAGTTATCATGGGATCGAAGTGGTCGGGAAGGATCTCTCCGATCGTCCGGTCGAGGACGTGGTCGTGGCTGGGCCGCTGTGCGAAAGCGGAGACGTCTTCACGCGCGATGAAGGAGAACTTTTGCGTCCGCGCCAGATGCCGCTTCCGCAAACCGGGGACCTGCTGGCCATCCGCGATGCGGGCGCCTACGGCTACGCCATGAGCTCGAACTACAATTCCATCGGGCGGGCGCCCCAGCTCTGGCTGGAGGACGGCGGCTCGGTCGAGATGATCTCCCGTCGCGAGACGATCGACGATCTGCTCAAGGCCGAGACGGCGGTCCCGGTGTAGGCCTCCCTCTTCCTCTTCATCATCATCTTAATCTTCATCCCTTCGCCCGGATTTGACAAAGATGATGATGAAGACAATGGAGAGGAGGAATGGAAGAGGGCGAGGAGGTGTTGATTACCCGAGGATTCCCTGAAATCTTTCAGAAACCGCGAGGTTCTACTCGGCGTCTCGCCCTGGCATGAAAAGCACGATCCATTTCGGCCACTTCGAAGTCGTTTTCACCGACGACGGACGCCCGTGTGAATTGGGTCGTGGCGCAATGGGCATCACGTACAAGGCCACGGACACGATGCTCCAGCGCACGGTCGCGCTGAAAGTCATCAATCCCGACAATCTCACCGGGGAAGCGGCCCGGCAGCGGTTCCTGTGTGAAGCCCGCGCCGCGGCGCAGCTCAAGCACCCAAATGTCGCCTCGGTCTTTTTCCTCGGCGCGGAAGAAGGCACGCACTTCTACGCAATGGAATTCGTCGAGGGCGAAACACTCGGTTCGCTCATCGAACGGCACGGTCCGCTCGCTTGCGGGATGGCCTTGCGCATCACGGCACAGGTTGCCGAAGCGCTCTCCGCCGCGCACGCCTCTCATCTTGTTCACCGTGACATCAAGCCCGCGAATCTCATGGTGATCGCGGACTCGGAGAGCCAGCCTGTCATCAAAGTCATCGACTTCGGCCTCGCGAAAAGCGCGGGCACGCAGGATGCCACCCTGACGGCGGGCGGATTTCTCGGCACCCCGCACTACGCGAGTCCGGAGCAGCTCGAGGAGAAGGACGTGGACATCCGGTCGGACATCTATTCTCTCGGCGCAACCTTCTGGGAAATGCTCACCGGGCGCACGCTCTACACCGGATCGCTGGCCCGCGTGATGATCGGGCACGTCAGCGAAATCCCGCCGATTGATCGGATCAATGCCCCGGCGGAAATCATCGCCATTCTGCACCGGATGTTGGCGAAGACACCCGATGATCGTTATCAGACTCCGGCGGAATTGCTGGCGGATCTGCGCGCCGCAGAAAGAGTCGTCGATCCCAATTTCCTTTGTGACGCTTCCTTCCTTCAGGAGCAGAATGCGAACGGTTTTACCTTGCGGGATCTCCTGCGCATTCGCGGGAGCCTGCCCCTCACCGAAGTTCTCACCATTCTTCGCCCGGTGGTGGAAGCACTCGATCGCGTCGGACAGGCGCGCGCGGCCAGCGTGGATCTCCGCGTACAGTCGATCTGGCTCGATTTCCCAAAACCCGCGACAGGATCTCTCGGGGCCTCCATGCGCAAGCCAATGGAGGAATGGCCGGACTTCAGCCTGCGCTTTTCCCACTTTCACGACACCGGGAGCGTGGACGGGACACAGGACGACGAGAAAACCGTACTCGATATCCCGGCAGCCCATTCCGGCGAGGACTTCGTCCATAATGTGGCGGCCCTGGTCTACGAACTCCTTTCCGGCAAGGCCGAAGAGAACGGGAGCCAGGGATACATTCCGCTCTCCGCACTTTCTGAAGTAGGCAATCACGTCCTGGCCCGTGGTCTCGGCAAATCCACGCAACCGAGCTATCCGTCCGGCAACGACTTTTGCGCGGACTTGGAGAAGTCAGCGCCGGAAACGACTCCACGCGCGCAGCCGCCACCGCCGCCGATACCCGGCCACATTCCCGGTCCGGAAATCCCGAATCCGCAGGTCCCATCCGCACCGCCGAAGCGGCGGGGTAAACGCCCGATGGCGCGCGGCATTTTCCTCATTCTGCTCCTGGTGGCAGGGGGAGTCGCCTTCCAGACGCTGCGGCATCCGGCGCGAAAATGGCACAGGAACCAGGGCACGCCTGCGAGTGCAAGCCCGACACCAGCGCTTGTTACGGCAACACCGTCTGTGCCCCACGCTACCCCGGTTGAAAAGCCGGTGGTCACCACCACTCCGGCTCCGGAACTGGACCCGGATCAGAAACTCAAACTTGTCCTTGGCGATATCGCCGAAGCCGAGGCCATGGGAAATGTGAAGCGGGCGCTGACCGAAGCGGTGAAGGTCACGAAGGACTTTCCGAAATACGACAAGGGCCCGGCTTTCATTGACGAGATCCTGTCGCGGTCAAAAACGGCGGCGGCCATTCAACGTGATTGGCCCTTGTACTCCAGCGCCGTGGAGGATGCGGCAGCAGCAGGGTCGGCAAGGGCGATGCTTTTGGCTGCAGACCACATCGCCACCACCCAACCGGAGAAGGCGTTCAACCTATATCATACCGCCGCGGACCATGGGCTCGCGCAAGGCATGACGCAGGTCGGGATGATGTATTTGCGAGGACAAGGAGTGGCCAAAGATCCCGACCAGGCCGAACGCTGGTTCCGTGAGGCGAGCGACCACAAAGATCCGTCAGGGACCTATGCACTTGGCATGTGCTATCTCACGGGCAAGGGCATCAAGCAGGATCAGGCGAAAGCCGTGGCCCTTCTCGAAGACGCCGGCAACCATCGGTCGGGCGACGCAAAGAATCAGCTCGGCAAGTTATATCAGAATGGTCAGGCCGGGCTTCCCGCCAATCGCGGAAATGCCTTCGAACTTTTCCGGCAGGCCAAGGATCTGGGATGTCCGGAAGCCTTTTATAACCTTGGGATGCTCGAACTTACGGGGCCGATGCGCGCCAAGACGGGGCCGGCGCGCGCTCAATTCCTCTTCAAAGAGGGGGCAGATCTCGGCAGTGCGCTCTGCCTCTATTACTACGCCAAGTGTTTGGACGAAGGGATCGGCGGCGCAGCCACTCCGATGGAATCACGGGCGTGGTATGCAAAAGCGATCACGCCGCTCAAAACGGAGGCGGACGCGGGTTCGACAGCGGCAATGGTCTATTACGCCACTTGTCTTGAGTCCGGCAAAGGAACGTACCGCAATCTGCCCGAAGCCACCCGCTATTACGTAGCCGCTGCCACGGCGGGAGACGCGGCTGCCCAGCAATGGTGCACGGAACATCACGTGGGACCAAAACCGCCCACGACACCCCCGGCGACGATCCCGCCAAGACCTGGCCAGCCGATCCGGGATCGGGTGGTGGAACGGCTCCGCAATCCGTAGCCTCCCGCGATGAGACCTATGGGACGGATGGGACACATGGGACTTATGAGCCATAAGCTCTCTTGACACTTTCCTGCCCTGCCTCTTCTAATCATATCCCATGCGGACTATCACACGCCTGTTTGCGATCGTACCGGTGCTTTTCCTGGGAGCTTGCGCATGCCCGTTTGCTCATCATCACCCGAGCGATGGCAAGTCCTGCGGTGATGGGCACTGCACATACAAATCCAAGTCGCAGTGCCCGGCCAAAAAGAGCGGCCCTGCGGCTCCTACCGCTCAGCAATCGGCAGTCCCGCTGCCGGAGCACGAATATTACGTGGCCCTTGATAAGCGGGTCACGATCCAGGAAGATCTTTCCGCCAAACTGGCCACCGTCAAAAAGTCGGGCATGACAGTCAGCCTCCAGAGGGAAATCGACGCGAAACGCATGGAATTGCGCGGAATCGAGTCTCAGATCGAAGTGCTCGACGCGAAGCTGCGCAAGTCGTAAGTGACGTGCGCCGCAAGGGTTCGGCGCTTCTCGATCTGGCGGACTGAAGCCGGTCGCAATTCCAGCGGATCGGGCTATCGTAGTAAATCCCCTCAACAAATGCCGGCGTTCCGAGCCGCCGTTTGGTGTTTGGAAACCGAAACATCCACGATACGATGGGCTCTGATACGCATCTTCATCCACAGTCGGTGGATCCGGAACTCCAAGCCGCAAAACTCCCCTCACCCGCCGACTTTACCGATACCGTTCCGGGCGCCCAGCCACCGCTGGAGGAATCGACCCCAGACCTCGGCAAGCACAGCAAAGCCGCCGCAGGCCTCCCAGCGGTGTATCAAACGATGCGGTTTGCATTGAAGGAAGCCGGCGTGGGCCGTGGGTTGAAGGCGCTCTTGAACGTCAATAAGAAGGACGGCTTCGATTGCCAAAGCTGCGCCTGGCCCAGTCCCGACGAGCATCGTAACGTTGCGGAATTCTGTGAAAACGGCGCGAAAGCCATTGCCGACGAAGCGACGCGCAAGCGGATCACGGCTGATTTCTTTCGCGAGCATTCCATCGAAGAGCTTACCCGCCAGAGCGACTACTGGCTGGGGCAACAAGGCCGGCTCACGGAACCGATGGTCAAACGCGAAGGCGGCACACATTACGAGCCGATTTCCTGGGACGACGCCTTTGCACTGATCGGACAGGAACTCAATGCGCTTCCTTCGCCCGATGCCGCCGCGTTCTACACGAGCGGACGCACGAGCAACGAGGCAGCCTTTCTCTACCAGCTTTTCGTCAGGCAATTCGGCACGAACAATCTGCCCGACTGCTCGAATATGTGCCACGAATCGAGCGGCGCCGCGCTCAGCGAGGCGATCGGCATCGGCAAAGGTTGCGTGAAGCTCGAAGACTTCGATCATGCCGATGCGATCTTCATCATCGGCCAGAATCCGGGCACGAACCATCCGCGCATGCTGACCAGCCTGCAGCATGCCAAGCAGGCGCGGGATGGGCATCCGGGGGCAAAAATCGTTTCCATCAATCCCCTGCCGGAAGTCGGCAACTTCCGCTTCAAAAATCCGCAGGATCTGAAGAATCCGCTGCACGCCGTCACGATGCTTGCCGGAGGCGGCACTCGCTTGAGCGACGTCTGGCTGCCAATCCGCATCAATGGCGATATCGCCGCCCTCAAAGGGATCATGAAGGAGATGCTTGCGGAGGAGGACAAGCGTCCCGGCTCGGTCTTCGATCTGGAATTCGTTCGCGACTACACGCAGGGGTTTGATGGGTTTATCGCCGATTTGCGCACCGCGAGCTGGGAGGACATCCTCACAGGCAGCGGACTCAGCCGGGCGCAGATCCGGGAAGCGGCGGAGATCGCCATGCAGTCCAGGCGGATCATTTGCTGCTGGGCCATGGGCCTCACACAGCATCGCAATGCCGTCGGCACGATCCAGGAGGTGATGAATTTCCTGCTCCTCGGTGGAAACATCGGAAAGCAAGGTGCGGGGCCATGCCCGGTGCGCGGCCACTCAAATGTGCAAGGCGACCGGACCATGGGCATCTGGGAAAAGATGAGCGACAAGTTCCTCGACAAGCTGGATGCGGAATTCCAGTTCAAGGCACCGCGCGCTCACGGCAAGGATACCGTGGAAGCGATCAAGGCGATGTACGATGGCGGAATCCGGTTCTTTCTGGGAATGGGCGGCAATTTCCTCTCCGCAACGCCGGACACGGAATATACCGCGCATGCCCTGCAGCACTGCCGGCTTACAGCCCATGTCTCGACCAAGCTGAACCGCTCTCACCTCATTACCGGCACGACGGCCCTTATCCTTCCCTGCCTCGGCCGTTCGGAAGTGGACAAGCAGCGTTCCGGTCCACAATTCGTAACGGTCGAAGATTCTATGGGCATCATCAATCCGTCCCACGGCGTGCTCGAACCGGCGAGTAAGCATTTGCTGAGCGAACCTGCCATTGTCGCGCGACTGGCCAAAGCCACGCTCGGCGATCGGACCACGGTTGATTGGGAAGGGCTCGCGGCGAATTACGATCGCATCCGTGATCATATCGAACACGTTGTTCCGGGTTTCGAGCGTTTCAACGAGCGGATCCGTGAGGATATCTTCTATCTGCCGAACGCTCCACGAGATCACCGCAAATTCAATACGCCATCGGGCAAAGCCGTTTTCACGGTCCATTCCATCCCGCGAAACGAAGTCCCAGCCGGCCGCTACGTGCTGATGACCATCCGGTCACACGACCAGTTCAATACGCATATCTACGGCCTGGATGACCGCTACCGTGGCGTGTACAACGGGCGCCGGGTCATATTCATGAATCCGGATGACGTGCGTGACGCCGGGCTTCAGCAAGGCCAGTTCGTGGATCTGACCAGCCATTTCGGAGACCACGAAGAACGCACGGCAAAACATTTCATGGTGGCGCCGTACGAAATCCCTCACGGATGTACGGCGACTTACTTTCCCGAAGGCAATGCGCTCGTGCCGATCAACAGTGTGGCCGAGCGGTCGAATACGCCAACCAGTAAGTACGTCATTATTAGCATTGCGCCATCGGCGGATCCGGGAGCTGCCATCGAGCATCTCCGGAAAGACGCCGTCGTCGCTTGAAGGTGAGAAATAGCAAAGGCGCTCGCGCGCGAGGAAGAGGCTGATTGGGACGGATCTGGCGTGAAAGATAAGCTGGAACGTGGCGGCAATCTTTTGGCAGCCCCCTTTTCCGTTCAGCGAAACGAGCAATCAGAGGCCCTGCGCGATTGGCCAAACGTCGAGCGAGACGCACAAAGACAAGCGCGTAATCGCATGGAGGAGGCGCTCCGGGTGTAGCACCAAAGGACAATATCCACGGAGAGCGGATTTCTTACATGATGGCGGCCCGCTTCGGAGCCGCCGCGTAATTGTAAGTCACGATTTACGACATCCGCGCCAGGACTGAGGCGAACGGCTTTAACCGATTTACCTCACGTGTTTCTGTCACGCAACAATAGTCGGATCGACAAACATCGCGGGAAACCAACCCAAGCTATGAAAAGCCCGATCCCGAAGCTGTTATGCCTTGCGACCCAACTCGTTGCTGTCGCATCTCTGGCTGCTACGGCAGTCCTCGCTCAAACAGCGCCTACAGTTGCCGGAGCAGGCAAGCCAGGAGAGCCGCTCGGCGGCGAACCACCCGCCGGCAGTTCTCCTTCGGTCCCGGACTTCGATTACCAGATAAAATACCATCGCGCCTTTGAGGCCGTGCTCTGGAACATGCCGGCGATTGCCATTTACTCCTTCCGCCGCGCTGCGTTCGACGAACTCGGCGCGAAGGACAATGATATCATTGCCTATTCCGCAACCGCCACGCCGGAGCTCGAGGCCATCACTGCGAACAGCACCACCCCATACATCGCCGCCTACACGGATCTGCGCAAAGGCCCTGTTGTACTGGACGTTCCCGCAGCCGGACCTGACAGCAGCCTCTATGGCCAGGTCGTGGACGCCTGGCAATTCACCATTGCCGATGTAGGGCCATCTGGGCTGGATAAGGGACAAGGCGGCAAATACCTGTTTACGCCTCCCGGCTACAGTGGAGAGATACCGAAAGGTTATATCGGGGTCGCCTCGCCAAACTATCGCATCGCGCTTGCCTTTCGCTCCATCCCGGCACCGGGCAAGACCGTTGCCGACGCGTACAGTTACGCGAAACGTCTTCGTATGTATTACCTCTCGCAGGTGGACAATCCGCCCCAGCAACGATTTATCGACCCGGCAAAGGAGCGCTATCCGACTCTGCCGTTTTACGACGAACGGCATTTTCAGGATATGTGCGACATTATGAGTGTCGAACCTGTCCGAGAGCAGGATAAGGTAATGATGGGCATGCTCGTTTCACTCGGGATTGAAAAGGGCAAACCGTTCACTCCTGATGAAACTGCCAAACGCGCCATGCGGCAGGCGGCTATTGACGCCTGGTTTTATCTCCAATCCTACCTGGACCATTACCCGGCTGATTGGCTCTATTGGCCGGACCGGCATTACGCCTCACTGCTTCAGGCCGATACGAACAAGAAGTTCACCTTCACTTACGATGACCGGATCGATCTCATCCCGCGTGCCGCCGAATATTTCTGGTGCACCTATATGCCCAAGGTGCTAAGTGAATCGCCGGCCACCCAGTATCTCATGGCTTTGGCGGATAAGAGCGGCAATCTGCTAAAGGGGGGCAAACTGTATAAGCTCGACGTGCCAGCCAATATGCCTGTCAAGCAGTTCTGGGCTTTGACCGTGTATGACCGCGCGACCTGTTCATTCATCTATACTGATACCAGTCGCACAACGCTTTCCTCATATGATTTGGGCAAAATGAAGACCAATCCCGATGGAAGCGTTACGCTTTACGTCGGCCCGAAGGCACCGGACGGCTTCGAGCCAAACTGGATTCCGACAAATGGCAAACGACCGCTGCCGGCAATGCGGTTCTACGGTGCGACCTCCGATTTGAATAACAAAACGTTCAAGATGCCCGATTTTGAGGAAGTAACTGGCCCATAGAACAGAACCGAAAATGAAAACGACATTCCTGATCTTCGTCGCTACCCTTTACGCAAGCATCGCCCCCGGCCAAAATCTCCCCAGACCGGACCAGAAATATTCCGGCACCATTGGCACTACCTATAAGAATTCCGATCCCGCGATCTTTCCGCAGCCCATCAAAGCGCCCGCGGGGGCTCCCAATGTGCTGCTGGTCCTGCTTGATGATGTAGGCTTTGGCCAGTTTGCCGTCTCCGGTGGCGGCGTGCCGTCTCCAAATATGGAAAAGCTTTGGCAGCAGGGCATCTTCTACCCCCGCTTTCACACTACCGCAGTCTGCTCGCCCACGCGCGCTGCGCTGCTCACGGGCCGCAATCATCATGTGGCGGGCACCGGCAACATTACCGAGTTGGCTACCGGCTATGATGGCTACACGGGGATCATCCCTAAAGACACCGCCACCATCGCCAAAATTCTCAGCGGCAATGGCTATATCACAGCCTGGTTCGGCAAGAACCATAATACTCCCGTTTACGAAACCAGCCCGATGGGACCATTCGACCATTGGCCAAACGGTCTTGGCTTCGACCATTTCTATGGATTCATGGCCGGAGATATCAACCAGCGCCAGCCGACCCTGTTTGAGAATCAAACGCCAGCGCCGCTGCCAGCCGATCCGAATTATCACATCACCGTGGACGTCTGCGATAAAACGATCGACTGGCTGAAAATGACCGCAGCGGTGCAACCGGAAAAGCCTTGGTTCGTCTACCTGGCCACCGCAGCCACACATAGCCCGCATCAGGCGCCCAAGGAATGGATCGACAAATTCAAGGGCAAGTTCGACATGGGCTGGGACGAATATCGCAAGCAGACATTCGAGCGGCAGAAGCAGCTTGGCGTCATACCGCAGGACGCGGAACTGACACCCCGTCCCGCAAGTCTCCCAGCTTGGGATAGCCTCAATGCGGATCAAAAGAAACTCTATGCCCGCATGATGGAAATCTTCGCCGCCTATGGTGCCCACGCTGACTACAACGTTGGCCGGGTCCTCGACTATGTCGAGTTGCGCCCGGATGCCGACAATACGATGATCATCTATATCGTCGGCGACAATGGCGCGTCCGCCGAAGGCGGCTTTGACGGAACGCTCAATGAAATGGCTTTCTTCAACGCCTATCAGTTCAAGTGGCAGGATATCATGCCGCATATCGACGAGTTAGGCACCGAAAAGCACTTCAATCACTTCCCCGCCGGTTGGGCCTGGGCCATGGACACGCCGTTCCAGTGGACGAAGCAGGTCGCCAGCCACCTCGGTGGCACGCGCAACCCGATGATCGTGAAATGGCCGAAGAAGATCAAGGAGCACCACACGGTTCATTCCCAATTCACCCACGTCATCGATGTTGCTCCGACCATTCTCGAAGCCGCGGGGATCACGGAACCGCAGAGCGTAGACGGAATCGCGCAAACGCCAATGGAAGGCAAAAGCTTTCTTGCCAGCCTCCTCGACAAGGACGCGAAGGAAACTCATACCAGCCAGTATTTTGAAATCTTCAGCAATCGCGGCATCTATAAGGACGGCTGGTGGCTGGCTTCGCTCGCTTTTGAACCCTGGCAGGCTGAGCGCGGGGAATTTGATCCCTTCAAGGCGAAATGGGAACTCTACGATCTGAACAGGGATTTCAGCCAGGCGCATGACCTCGCCAACAAGTATCCGGAGAAGGTCGCCGAACTCAACGCCCTGTGGTGGGCCGAGGCCTCGCGGAACAAGGCCCTGCCGCTGGATTGGCGCGGCGCCGAGCGCTTCAGCGCGGAGCTTACCGGCAAGCCAAACCTCGCAGGCAATCGCAAGCACTTTGAGTATCCGGGTGACCTGGTTGGCCTTCCCGAGGCGTCGGCGCCCGATCTCAAGAATAAGTCATTCACCATCGCCGCCGATATCGAAGTCAAGGACGGCGCCAAAGGAATGATCTTCACCCAGGGCGGCAACACGGCCGGCTGGGCATTCTATATGATCGATGGAAAACTGCGCTTCACGCACAACTATATCGACCTCGAGCACTATACAGTGGTCGCCGATTCAACCGTACCCGCGGGCAAGCACCAAGTGGCTGCGAAGTTTGTTTACGAAGGCGGCAAGGCGTTGGGCAAGGGAGGAACCGCTACCCTGCTCGTCGACGGCAAGCCTGTTGGTTCCGGCAGGATCGAGAAAACGACACCTCTGAAATACTCGCTTTCTGAAAGTCAGGATATCGGCCGCGATACGGGAACGGCGGTCGTTTACGATTACGAGCCTCCGTTCGTCTTCGAAGGCAATATCGCGAGAGTGGTGCTGGAACTAAATAACTGAGCACCACTAATCATCTTGAAAGCCAAACGAACATAGCTGCCACTATTCTTCGCGCTCGCTTTCGTCCCTCGCTGTCACCACTAAATGAATCACGGGCGGCTTATGGAAGACTTCTTCAATAACCTGTCCCCGCTCACCAAATTTGCCATCGCCATCGGCCTGGCCGTCCTGCTGCCGCGGTTGATGGAACGGGTGCGGCTCCCGGCGGTGCTCGGCTTCATCGCCACCGGAGTCGTGATCGGGCCAAATGCACTCGGACTTATCGGCCAGGACGGTCCAGTCATCGGCCTGCTTGCGGAACTCGGCAAGCTGCTTTTCATATTCTTTGTCGGATTCGAGATCAATCTCGACGAGTTCAAAAAGTCGCGGAATCGTTCGCTCGCCTTTGGCGCGCTGACTTTTTCCCTGCCGATGGCAGCCGGTGTCAGCCTGGCCCGTTTTTTCGGCAACGACTGGAATAGCGCGCTGCTTATCGGTTCGCTCATCGCTTCACACACGCTGCTCGCCTTCCCCATCCTGCAGCGAGCGGGGCTCGGCCAACACCCTGCGGTAACCATGGTCGTGGGTGGCACCATCTTCACCGATATCGCCTCGATGCTGGTCCTGGCGGTCACGGTGAGCGTGCACGTCGCCGGATTTTCCTGGCACTTCCTCGGCATCCAGTTGCTCGAGCTGGCCGTCTTCGTCCCACTGATCTTATTCGTCGCCGGCACGCTCGCGCGCAAGGCGATCATTCATTATGGGGAAACGCCGGAAGTACGGGTTATGATTATGTTAGTGGTAATTGCCGTTTGTGCGGAGGGCGCGCAACTCATCCGGCTGGAAGGCATCGTCGGCGCTTTTCTCGCGGGCATCGCCGTGAAACGTGCGGTGCGCGGCAAGTTTGCCGTTGAGCAGTTGGAAGTCACCGCCCATGCGCTTTTCATTCCCGCGTTTTTCTTCACCACCGGTTTCCTGGTGAATTTCCATTTGCTCGGCCGGACAGTAGTCAACCGGCCGAGCCTCGTTTTCGGAATCATCGCCGCGCTCGTCATTGGCAAATATGTCGCCGCACGGCTGAGCACGATGACCTTTGGCGGGACCAAGGCGCAGACCAGACTCGTGTGGAGCCTCTCCCTTCCCCAAATGGCCGCCACGCTCGCTTCGGCCGTCGTCGCCTACAAGACGGTGAATCCAGCCGGCGAACGCCTGATCGACCAGACCTATGTCAACGCCGTGCTCGTCCTGGTCGTCGTAACTTGTGTAATCGGTCCGATCCTCAGCCAACGGTTCGCCGGGCAGGTGAAAGGTGAGCTGGAAATAGACCCGGCTCCAAACCCCATCGCTCCCGCAGGCGCACCCACGGTATAACGGGTCCCGCGCCTCATTCCGCGTCTCGGCGTCCGGAGACCTTCACGGGAAAGCTTCGGGCCACGGAGGCGGTTGAGAACGTCGTGGCTCTCGTTGGCCAAACAATGCGCTCAGGCGATCGAGGTCAGACCGAATACGTTCGGCACACGGTCCAACCCGTTCACTTTGCGCTGATATTCCTGGCGGGATTTCTTTGACTCGCCCGGCTGGTTGATGGGAAAGATCGAATCCTTTCATCGCAGGTCAGGCAACAGCCCTTTTAATATGCCCTCCCAAACCCGCCGCAGCTTCCTCAAACTCGCCGCCCAAACCTTCTCCGGCGTTGCCGTCCTGTCCCCTTTCGGACGCACGATCGCAGCAGAAAACAATGCCAAGCCGAACTCGACTGTCGCCGGGGTACGCATCGGCCTCAACGTCCCGTACAGCTTCGGCAATGCCTTGCTGAGCGGCGATGATATCCTGAAAAACTGCCTTCAACTCGGCTTGAGCGCGGTCGAACTGCGTATGCAACCGGTAGAGGCGTATCTCGGCCTGCCTCCCCTCGAACACGCCAAAAATTCCGCCGAGAACGCCCAACAGGTGCGGGACTGGCGCAAATCCGTGTCGCTGGACAAAGTGAAAGATTTTCGTGCCACGTACGAAAAGGCCGGCGTGTGGATTGAAATCGTCAAGGTCGACGGAATTTTTTCGATGTCGGACGAGGAAATCGACTACGCCTTCAACCTCGCCAAGGCGCTCGGCGGCCGGGCCGTTTCGACGGAAATCTCCTTTAAGCCGGCAGATCTGGAGCGCGTCGGACATTTCGCCGACAAGCACCAGTTCATGATTGGCTATCACGGCCACGCCACGACCAAGCCCGAGCACTGGAAAGCTGCTTTTGACCTGGCCAAATTCAATGGAGCTAACGTCGACCTCGGCCATTTCGTCGCGGGCAATAACACTTCTCCCGTCCCGTTCCTGAAGGAATATCATGAACGCGTCACCCACGTTCACGTCAAGGACCGCAAATTCAACAACGGCCCCAACACCCCTTTTGGAGAAGGAGATACGCCAATTGTCGAAGTCCTGCACCTCCTGCGCGACGAGAAGTGGAACATGCAGGCGACAATCGAGTTCGAGTACAAAGTTCCGGCAGGTTCCGATCGCATGACCGAACTGGCGCGGTCGATCAAGTTCTGCCGCGACGCTCTCTCCTGAACTGACTTCGATCCACCCGAGTGCGCCGGCTTCGACGCACTCGCTCGCCGGTGATCCTGATCCTTAGTGGATGATCCCGAAGTGTGGGCTGAACGGCCAATAAACGAAGACGCCGTGCCCCATGATGTTCTTCTCCGGAACAGTTCCCCAATCGCGGCTGTCCGAGCTGTGGTATGAGTTATCTCCCATGGCGAAGTATTCCTTCGACTGGAGAGAAATCGTTGCATCGGGATAACCAAGCCGATTGAAAGGCGCACCGCCTTCGGGACGGTTTGAATAGCCGGAGTAACCATCGACCGGGTGGCTGTGGGTACCCAGCATCACGCGATGAAACGTTTCGGCCTGAGCCTTCTCACCGTTGATGAAGAGATTCGGCGGATCGACTCGCAGCGTGTCACCAGGAAGCCCGGCAAGGCGCTTGATATAAAACTGCGAGGTGGGGCTGCGGTCGGCCAACTCCGGAATTCCAGCAGTGGTGAAGACGAAGACTTCGCCGCGCACCGGTTTGCGGAAGTTGTAACTGAATTTGTCCACAAACACATGGTCGCCGGTGTTCACGTATCCCCGGATGATCGGCTCACCAGCCTTGTACTGCTTCCGCTCAATCGGGAAGTACTGATTGATGGTCGTCAGCGGCGCATGCACGAGGTAACTGTTACCAGCGGAAGTGGTGATCTCGGTGTACGTGAAAATGCGGAAACGCTTCACCTCGTGCCAGCCTTCAACGAATTCGTCATCCTTCGCGATGACGTTCACATAGGTCCGTCCGAACCAGGCAAGATCGAACAACTGCACGATTGGATTCGGAGGTGGTTCCTTGGTCTGATAGCCAATGATACCATTCAGCGTCGGCTGCATTGAGCCCGTCGGAATGGTAAACGGCTGGAGAAAATAAGTGCGCACGGCGAGCGCGATGACGATCGCCACGAGGAAGACCTCGACATTCTCGCGCCAGCTCGCGTCTGGATGGGGCTTGGCCAGCTTGCCACACACCTCATCCACGCGGTGCATCTGAGCTTCCACCTTCTCCTTGTCTTCATCCCCCTTCAGCACGGCCTCGAGTTGCCCGATCTCGCGCTCCACTTCTTCGGTGACTTCCACGCTGACCAGATCGCGTTTGTAGTCCAGCAGCTTCCGGGCGTCCTTTGCGAATTGGCGACCGTGCTTGATGTACGTCGGTGTGAAGAAAAACATGCGGACGATTGGTCTAAACGAGGCTGGCCGTCTTGGCAATGGCCACAACACGCGGGTTTGAGAGGGACGCATCAGCCCGATGCGTCCCACGAGTCCCGTTGAAGAGCAGCCGGTTACCCGAGCGTAAACGCGTCTTCCATGACGAGCTTTTGCTCGATGTCGTGCAGGGCCTTCGCGCCGACGGCCGGGCTGGCGCTGGCGTTGCGGCCTGCGTACCAGATCAGGTTCGGCTCGAGGAGACGGCGCAATTGCCACCCGATGGAGCTCCACGCGCCCATGTTCTGCGATTCTTCCTGGCACCAGACAAATGTCTTGGCCGCGGTGAACGGCTTGATCGCCGCTTTGATCTGCTCTTCGTCCAGCGGATAGAGCTGCTCGATCCGGATGAGCGCGATGTCGGTGCGCTTCTTGGCTTCGCGATGCTTGAGCAGATCGTAGTAGACCTTGCCGGTGCAGAAGATGACGCGGGTAATCTTCTCCGGCGCATCGAGCAGCGGCCCGGGCAACACTTCGTGGAAGCAGTCGTTCGTGAAGTCTTCCGCCTTGGAAACGCAGTGCTCGTGGCGCAGGAGGCTCTTCGGCGTCATGAGAACGAGCGGCTTGCGGAAGCCTCGCTTCATCTGGCGGCGCAGGACATGGAAATACTGCGCGGGGGTCGTGAGATTGCAGACCTGGATATTGTCTTCCGCGCAAAGTTGGAGGAAACGTTCAAGACGGGCGCTGGAATGCTCCGGCCCCTGCCCCTCGTAACCGTGCGGCAGGAGAAGAACGATCCCGCTCGGCCGCTGCCACTTCGATTCCGCGGAAGCGATGAACTGGTCGATGATGACCTGGGCGCCATTGACGAAATCTCCAAACTGCGCCTCCCAGAGGCAGAGAAGCTGCGGGTAATTCAGCGAATACCCGTAGTCAAATCCCAGCACGGCGTTCTCGCTGAGGAGCGAGTTGTAGACGCAGAAGCGCGCCTGCTTCGAATCGAGATTCTGCAGCGGGATGTACCGCTCGCGAGTCTTCTCATCATAGAGCACTGCGTGGCGCTGCGAGAAAGTACCGCGGCGGGAATCCTGACCGGACAACCGGACCGGAGTGCCCTCGATGAGGAGCGAACCGAAGGCGATCGCTTCGGCATACGCCCAATCGAACGGCCCGCCGTTGCGCATCACCTGAGTACGCTTTTCGAGGAAAAACTTCCGCAAGCGCGGGACCACATGGAAGGATTCCGGCACCGTCGTGAGGCCTTTGCAAACGCGGTCGAGCATTTCCTTCGAGATGGCCGTCTCGACTGGAGCGTGGGAGTAAGGCGGCTGGAAGACCGCGTTCGATTCCGAGAACCGATTGAGGCTCTTGTTCTTTTCCGCCTCCTTCACTTCCACGAAAGCGGCTTCATAGCGCGCCTCGATGTCCTTCGTGATTTCCTGCGCTTCTTCCGCAGTCAGAACGCCGGTGGAGACCAGCTTTTGCTTGTAGACGGTGCCGACCGAAGCGTGATCTTCGATGGTCGCGTAAAGAAGCGGCTGGGTGAAAAGCGGTTCGTCCGTCTCGTTGTGACCGTGGCGGCGGTAGCAGTAGATATCGACGAAAACGTCACTCTTGAACTGCTGACGGAAATCGAAGGCCAGTTCAGCGCAGAAGCGCACGGCTTCGGGATCATCTCCATTCACGTGCAACACTGGAGCTTCGATCATCTTCGCCACATCGGTGCAGTAACGAGAAGAACGCGCATCCGCCGGGCTCGTGGTAAAGCCGATCTGGTTATTGATCACGAGGTGCACCGTTCCGCCGATCCGATAGCCCGGAAGCTGGGACATATTCAGTGTCTCCGCGACGATTCCCTGTCCGGCAATCGCGGCGTCACCGTGAATAAGTACCGCGAGGACTTTGGAGCGGTTCTCGGTATCCTGCCGCACGCGCTGGCGGGCGCGGGCCATGCCTTGCACGACCGGATTGACTGCTTCCAGATGGCTCGGATTCGCCGAAAGGCGCAGCTCCACTTCATAGCCATCCTCGAGCTGCCGCCGTGTGGTGTAACCGAGGTGATACTTCACATCCCCGTCTCCCGCCACGGTCTCGGGCATGTAGTTTTCGGAGAACTCGGAGAACATCGCGCCCAGAGATTTTCCGAGGAATTCGCGGATCACACTGAGACGCCCGCGATGCGCCATGCCCATGGCGAGCTCCTCCACCTTGTGGCGCGGACAGCTTTCGAGAATGCCGTACAGCGCCGCGATGAGTGATTCGCCACCTTCGATGGAAAACCGCTTCTGGCCAACGAATCGCGTGTGCAGGAAATGCTCGAAGCTTTCGACGGAAAGAATCCGGCGCAGCATCCGGCGGTGCAGTTCCACGGACTGGCCATAGTCGGCCGCACGGGTCTCAAACCGGTCTCGCACCCAATTGCGCACCCGTGGATTCTGGATGTGCATGAACTCGATGGCGATGTGGCCGCAGTAGATTTTCTCCAGCGAGGAAATCATCTCCCGCAGCTTCATCTTCTGACCACCAAGGTAAAACTTGGAGGAAACAACGAGATCGAGATCCTTCTCTTCGAAGCCGAGTTCCCGCAGGCTCAGCAGCGGATTCTCCGGTCGCTTTTTCGAAAGCGGATCGAGTTCCGCGATGGTGTGGCCAAGCGTGCGGTAAGCGTAGACCAGACCGTCCACGCGTGTTTGCAGCGGTACCTCCGCTGTCGTGGCAGCCGGAGCAGCGCCATTTTTCTGCGCTGGAGGTGCACCGTTCTTTTGCACCACGGAGCCGAGTTCAAATCCTTCAAAAAAGGCTGCCCACGTCGCATCGACGGAAGCTGGGTCTTTCCGCCACTTATCGTAATTCTGATCGATAAGATCGGCGTTGAAACGAGTCGCAAAAGAGATGGCCATACAAAATGAAAAGGGGCGAAATGTACGCGTGCTAAGATTCAGGCAAAACGATTTTCTTTAGGCGCGCCGTGTCACAGAAAGCAATTTTCGGCGCACGGCGGAGAAAAAAATGTGAAGTGTGACACATCGTCATAACGCCTGCGTCCTCTTGACTTGCCTCGGTGCCGTCCTACGCTCGCCCTATGAAGCTCCTCCCGATCTTTGCCGCCGTTCTCGGCACATGCACTGGAGTCCTGTGCGCAGCGGATACCAAGGCGGACCCCAAAGCCGCCGGCTCTCATCAGTTGAGTGAGTTCCACATCGGCACACTCATCACCGGCCCGGAAGCCAAACTCGACGATGCTAAAGGCAAAGCCGTCCTCATCGATGCCTGGGGAATCCATTGCGGACCCTGCCTGTCGCTGCTGCCCGAAGTCGAAAAGATCTCGAAGCGGTACAAGGACAAAATGATCGTTGTCGGAGCACACTGCCAGGACGGCACGGATGACCAGGTGAAAGATGTGGTGACGAAGAATCACCTGACCTACGCGATTACCAAGGGCGTCAACGGACCGGTGAATTTCACCGGTTTGCCACATGCATTTATCTTCGATACCAGCGGCAAGATGCTCTTCAGCGGCAGCCCCTTCGACAAAGATTTCGACCGCGCTTTGCATCGCGCCATTTCCGGCGGTGGAAGCACTGGCGGCAGCAGTGGCAATTCCGCGAATGACAGTAGCTTCGACAGTGCTTTTTCGAAGCACTGAGCAGCGGCACTTTCAGATGGGACTTATGCGTGGCGCATAGGTCCCACGGTATTTGCGGACCTTCCTAGGCAACAGGCTGCGCTTCTCGCTCGCGGATTTCAGCGCGGGAGCGGAAGAGAATATCCACCACGTTTCGGACATATTGCTCGTCTGAAACCGATTCGACCGCTTCGCCCGGGAAAGCCACGAGCTGCCTGAGATGGGCGGCAAGTTCGGCAAAGAGCGAAATGCGAGCGGCGGGATCGAGTCGTTCCCGGCGCAGCAGAGCTTCGAGAGCGAGACGAGCTTCATCCGGTGAAACCCTCTGACGAAGCCGCGCGGCAAGATGCGGATGCTCCCGCAGCGAGTTATATTTCCCGGCCAGGAGTTGCTCCAGATCCGGTTCGTCGAACTTGGGGTTGTGCACGACCACCGTGCTCGCAACGATATCTCCGAGCCTCTGCGCACGCCGGCTCGCGAGACATGCGAGTCCGCCCACGAGATAGCAAAACGGAAGTGAGTCGACAGCCCGGAGCAGGTTTCTCAGAAAGATCTGATGGAATTGCAGGCGGAAACCCTGGGCATCCGCGACCCGCAATCCGAAGACGTGTTTCCCCACCGTTCGGCCGCGCCAACCCCATTCCATGACAATGCCATAGCCAGTGCTGATGACGAAATACCCCACGATGAGCAGGGCGTTTGCGATGTCCCGGCTAAAGGCACCGACCATTCCCAGCCCTCGTGAAAAGGCCAAAATCAGGACCACGATCACCAGGAAATCAATTCCCCAGGCCATGCAGCGGGTCACCGGCCCGGCAAGCGCGTAGGAAAAGACAATCCCTTCCGGGGTGCGAATGCGAAGTTCGGAACTCAGGTTCATCGGGATGCGGCTGCAGCCAGCCGGGGAGAAGTTTCACGGGAAGTCCCCTCTTTGCTTTCCGATCCAGCTCGAGTCAGGAACCAGATGAGCAGGAGCAATTCCGCAGTCCCAAAGGCAATCTTCGCGGAATAAGGCACCACAGGCTGGTGATGCTGGGAGAGGAAGGATTCGATGATGCCAGCCCAAACGAGCATCACGGACACGCCTCCAATGAGCAACGCGACATCCTTGGCGACGGCGCGCAGCCTTTCCTGGAGATTCGCCCGGTCGCCGCGCCCAATGACGGTCTTGCCCAACAATAAGCCGGCCTGGCCGGCAATCAGGATCGACGGAATTTCGACCACGCCATGCGGCATCAGCCAGCCGAGCAAAAAAACCAATTGGCCGTCCATGACATAATCCACCGCGACGAGACCGACTGTCACACCATTGGTGAAAAGCACGAGGATCGTGCCGATTCCCCAGGTCATTCCAAAAGCCATGGCCCGGATCGAGACGCCGATGTTGTTCGTCATCAGGTATCCCGCGAATGAATTGTGCCCGTTCTTGAAGCGATCCTTCGTCTCGTGTTCTTCACGCGCCACACGCTCAGAGGGCCGGCCATTCAAGTGCGAAAACTGCGCGGGAACGAGCGAGTCTTTCGCTTCGTCATCCAGCGCCACGGCAAATCCACCAAAAAGCGCACCCACAATCGTAATCCAGACGGAGAGCCAAAATGCCCACGAATGGCGGCGAAAAGCCCGCGGAAAATCGACAACGAACCACGACACCAACCGCCAGCTTCGCCCACGATCGCGCGTCTCATGAATCTCGCCGTAGGCACGGCCGACCAGCGACTCCAGGTAGCGCCTCAATTCCGGTTCCGAAGCAAAGGTCGAAATCCGGCCGAGATCCCCGGACACCTTTTGATACAGGAAATGCAGCCGCTTCGCTTCTTCGAGCGTTAGCTTCCCCGTCGAATCAACTCCCAGGCGGTCGAGCAATTGCTCGAGTTCGGTCCACGACGGTTTTTCGGAGGAAATGAAACGGGGCAGATCGATGATCATTTCAGTGGGGTATTCCGAGTAATCACAGGAGCTGGCGAGCCCGCACTTCCGCGTGCTGGGCGATGAGTTGCGCGGAGATCTTCGCAGGGTCGAGGAAAGACAGCCGCATGCCACGGCGTTGAAGCACTCGCTGCAGTTCGCGCAGGCTGTTCCACTGCAAATGGCCACCCAGCCGGCGATAAAGATCGTCGACCTGCGTCACGGGATTCCCTTCCGCAAAGAGCGGCTGCGCCGTCTCCGGCTGGAGCATGTTGACGAGCAGAAGTTGTTGCCGGCAGATCAAGTCCGCCGCCTTGGTAAAAGATTCGGCCAGGACCGGGTCATCCAGCGCGGTCAGAAAAACGAGCAGTGCGCGTTTCCGGAGGCGCAGGCGGATGAAGGTGCAAAGCTCTTCGAAATCGGGCGACACATCCTGCGAATGCAGCGTGTAGAGCCGGTCGCGGCAGGCATCGAAATGAGACTGGCCGTTGCGCGCGCGCACGAAATCCAGCACCCGATCGCCAAACGTAATGATGCCAAACTGGTCGCCCTGCCGTTCCGCCGCCAACGCGAGGAGCAAAGCCGCCGTGACATAGCGTTCCAGCGTCGTCGTTTCCACGAGATCCGGCGTGGACTTCTGCTCTCCCTCGACGAGTCCGGCGGCGAGCGATTCCGCAACGGGAATCTTCACTTTTCGGGCCGACAAGCGCGACGCATCGATGACGACATAGACTTCGTGCGAACGCTCGATCTGGAAAATCTTGGTGACTGGCCTTCCCCGTTTGGCCGACGCCTTCCAGTGGATATCGGAAAGGCTGTCGCCGGGAACGAACTCGCGCAGTTTCTCGAATTCGCGGCCCTGCCCGGCATGCCGGTGCGCGTGGACACCGATTTCCGCGCGCCGGAGAAAGAGCGACGCCACCTGCCCGCGTTCGGAGAGCAGATCCGGGTAAACCCGCAATTCGCACGCGGTGTTGCGCTGTCCCCGGATGGACCAAAAGCCGAGCGGGGACGCCGCTTCTACATAAACGTGCCGCAGGAAATATTGGCCGCGGCGATTTGGAGTGCAGGGCCACGAGGTCACCGATTCCTCAACGCCTTCCGGCAGGCGAACGAAACGGTCCGCATCCGGGCTCTCGATTTCCCGGGGAAAAGCGATGCCCAGACGCACCATCCGCATGCGGGAGGAGCTGTTGTGAAGGTGCACCGCAATGGTCCCTGCGCGCCCATTTTGCAACCGGACGACGGCTGGCAAATCGACGCGCAACCCCGCGAGCATACCAGGCGCAAGGATTGCGTCGGCGATGGCGGCCGCGGCGAAGAGCCCAATAAAAAACGCCGCGATTCCAGCCGCGCTTGGAATGGTTCCCGCGAGGATCGCAAACGGGACAACAATCCCGGCGGTCCACATGATGAGCCTGTTGCGAGGAACGAGCATCCGGAGCTTTTAGAACGGTTGAAGTAAAGGAACCCGGTCAGCGTGGAACAGTCACCTGTTCGAGGATCTTCTCGATCACTTCGCTGACACTGACTCCCTCGATTTCGTATTCGGGCCGCAGCACAAGACGGTGTCCGAGAACAGGAGCGGCGAGTGTTTTCACGTCATCGGGCGTTACGAAATCACGTCCGGACAATGCCGCGATGGCCCGGCTGGCGAGCAGCAGCGACTGCGTGGCGCGAGGACCGGCGCCAACCAGAACCATGTCGCTGGTGCGCGTCGCGCGGACGACATCGACGATATAGGTGAGCAGTTCCTCGCGTAGCGTGATCCCCTCGAGCGAGCGCCGAAGTGCGGCCAAATCCTCCGCGGAAACGACCGATTGGACGACGCCGGCAGCCAAAGACTCTTCCGGCGATTCCGATCCCAGCATGCGCCGCGCGAGTTCGATTTCGTTTTCACGCTCCGGCGGCTTCATCGCGATCTTGAGCATGAAGCGGTCTTTCTGCGCTTCCGGGAGCGGGTAAGTGCCTTCGTACTCCACCGGGTTCTGCGTCGCAAAGACGGTGAAATTTGGCGACAGGCTGTGCGTGTCGCGATCGATCGTGACCCGGCGCTCCTGCATTGCCTGCAACAAGGCGCTCTGGGTTTTTGCCGGAGCGCGGTTGATTTCATCGGCCAGGAGAAACGAAGTAAAGATCGGTCCCGTGACCAACGAAAACTCGCTCTTCTGCAGATTGAAGACGTGCGTTCCCGTGATATCGGCCGGCATCAGGTCGGGAGTAAACTGGATCCGATTGAACTCGCAACCCAGCACACGCGCCAGCGTTCGCACGAGGAGCGTTTTGGCGACGCCGGGCACACCTTCGACCAGGGCATGGTGGCCGGTAAAGATCGCGATGAGCGCATAGTCCACGACCTCCTCCTGGCCAATGATGATCTTTCGCACTTCGGCGCGGGCGCGTTGCAGAACGTCTTTGATGTGGTCGGTACTCACGATTTCTTGGAGGTTGTGGGTGAAGGAGCAGAGGGCTGGGCAAGAGCAGCAGAGACGGCCGTATAAGCGGACACAGCATCCATCTCTCCCGTCTGCGCCCAGGCCTTGTTAAATTTCGATACATCGGCCTGTTTTTGGCCAAAGGCCTTCCGCCATTCGGCCGCGCATATGCCTATGATTTCCGAAGGCGCAATGGTGCGCCGGAGAAGATTGACAAAGCCTTCCGCCAAGCCCTGGCCGGCCACGAGATCGCCTTCCGAGGCACTGCTCTCGTATCCGGGCACGAACCGCACGACGTGCTGCCAGACAAAAAGACCTGCCACCACGAGAAGCGCAGCCATCGCTCCGGTCAGCCGGTATTTTCGCACGAGCCCTGCCATATTTGGCTCTTCCTGCACACCCTGATGCTGTTCGTCAAAGAGGACCGTCGAAGGACCAGCAAACGAGGCCAGCAGGCGAGGCACTCGTTCGCTGCGCAACGCTTCGTTGCTCACGAAGTATGAATCCGAGGCCAGGAGAATGCTGCCGCGACCCCAGGGCCGTTCGATCACCACCGGCTTTCCATCGCACTTGTAGAGGACCTTCCACACCGGCTTGAGATCGGTGAAGTAAAGCGCGCTGTGCCAGGAAATCTCCGGCTCAAACCGTGAGGCAGCATCCTCCAGCACGGCTTTGCTCTTGTACGGTTTATGCCCCTCGCCGCGCTGCACTTCGAAGCGAAAACCCCAGATCTTTGCCACATCGAAAAACCGCGTCCGGTCCGGCTCGTCCTCATCGGAGTCGGAATCCTTCTTCTCCTCCTTGTTGTCCTTTGCTTTCGCGTCCTTTTCCTTCTCCTTCGGCTTCGCGTCTTTTGCGGACTTCTCTTTGGAGGCGTCCTTCTTTTCCGGCTCCTTGTCTTTCGCCTTTTCGTCGGCCTTTTTTTCTTCCTTCGATTTGTCCTTGTCGTCGGAATCCTTGTGTTCGGGGCCGAAGGTATACGTCTTCAAATAAACCGATTCGGGACGGAAGGTGAAAACCGCGCGGCTGCCCGCGCTGATCATGGAGTCGAAGGTCTGCAACTCATCTTCACCCCAAGCGGATCGCACCGGCACGCCCGCATAAATGATCGTGACGGGATGCTCCGCGTGCAGCCTTGGCAAATAAAGATAGTTCCGGCTCGCCGTGAGTCCGGACTGTGCCTGGAATGCATCGAAAATCGCTTTGGCACCCAGCGGATCAGTCCGCAGCGTGGAATAAGGCGGGTAGGTATCGCCATGCTCCAGGCGCAGGGCAAACAAGTGTGTCAGCCCCCAGGCAAAGCCCGCCGCGAGCACAACCGCGGCAAACAGCGTAAATACCTGTCGCCTCAACATGCGCGGATCTTCTCCAGGTTTTGGGTGAAACGAGCCAGCATCTCGTGATCGACGTCGTGGCTTCCGTACCAGGCTCGCTCGAAAACAGAAAGATTGTCATCGAACGCAGTCAGCAATTCGTCGCGGGATCGGGCCCGCCGGTGGAGTTCCCGATCGTAGTCGCGATTCGACTTATACCGGGCGATCGTCAGTAACTGACGCTGTCCGAGATGTGCCAGGCAAGCGAGATAAGCGGCGCGCAGCGCGAGGCGGAGTTCCCCTCTCTCCATCAGTTCGCGGGCAAATTGCAGCCAGCTATCTTCCGGCATCTGATCCGCTACGACATCCTCCGAATGAAGATCCGGCATGGCTCTCACAGCCTCCGCGGTCACCACGGTACCGCCTCCCCGCGTGCTCCACATCCGCCAGATCGCCCACCCCAGTGCTACAAGGCCGGCACCGATGAGCACATAGATAATTCCACGCCACGGCACTTCGCCCACGCCCCCCATTTCAGGCGGCTTCCCCTGTTTGCCCTTGAATAACCAATCGAAGAACCGTTTCAAAAGATGGCGGAGCTGCTTGATCTTCTCCTCCAGCATTTTGGCCACATCATCCAGCCACGAAGCGAACGCACCTTTCTTTTGCGCCTCGATGCGGCGCGGCATTCGCCAGGCGTACTCCCGGCGATCCAGCACATCATCGATCGACCGGCTCAGCTTCTCCGGATCCACGGCCGGGGCGGCCGGCGTGGCAGCCGCTGCCTGAGGCTCCGCCGCATATGCCGCGGGAGCCAAGGCGGAAGCCGCTGTCGCTGCGGCAAAAATGATCAGGACAAGGCGCGCGGCCTTTGCCCGCAGGCTGCGCAAGCGCAAACGAAGGTCGTCTCCGGTCTCCACCGAATCACCATAGAAGCAACGCAGGACGTAACCGGCTTTCCACAACGGATCCAGGCAAAGCAGGGTGAGCGCGTAAGTTGCCGTGAAGAAGGTGGTATTCAGAAGCGCCCCGGGATTTCGCGACAACATGGTTTCGATCCCGAGGAGCCCCTTGAGAAGCGCCGGCACGGCAAAGATCATGCACACCACGTTGAGCCAGATGAAGAAGCCAAAGATGGAGAGCATCAGAACAACCAGATGGGCCTGCCTCGGCCACAGGCAGGCTCGCTTCCAGGCGCGCGCAGCCACCGATTCACCGTCCAGAGAGCGGCCGTTTCCGAAGATCGTTGCATTCTGGTAGAAGGAGGAAATCCAGACAAACGGCAGGGTGATCAACAAAGCCACGGGGCGGACGATCAAGCCCCACGGCTGGATGGCGCATTGCGCCAGGATCATGCGGAACACGCGCCCCGCCGTCCAGGGTTCTCCCGCCTCGAGCAATAAGCTCACCCTCAAGTGATCGGTGAAAACGCAGTGCCAGCATTTCATCCAGATAAAGAGACCGCCCACCACCAAGGACGCCGAAGCCAGGCGCTCGGCCGCGTATGCGTTCCGGCTCATGTCCGAGAGGAAGTAGAGCACCGCGAGCCAGAACGGCAGGGCGCCGAGATAATAGATCACCAGCACCCAGAAGGGTGTCCGGCGCAACATCGCCACGGATTCCTCCAGGATCTGGGTGGATGACCGATGCGCTTTCTTTTTGTCGACGGGGTTCGCCATGGCCTCAGTCGTCAGCGGATTGGCTGAAAAGATTCTCCCACATCTCGAAATGAAAGTCCGACGGGATGGTCATGAGAAACCGGCCCACCATATAAAAGATGATCCAGGCGGCAAGCACACCCGCGAAAGCGCGCACGACGGGAAAAACGAGCGGCCACCACCGCGTCCCACCGCGAGGCGCCTTGCTTTCCTCGGCAAGCCGATGGAGGCAGGAGGCGCAGATGACTTTATCCTCATGTTCCGTGATACATTCCCGGCAAAAAAAACGACCGCACTCCGGGCAGCGGGCGATGGCTTCGCGGTCCGGATGATGCAGGCAGCGCTGGGCGACGAGAGAAGGCATCGTCAAACGGAAACGCCCGGCATAAACGGCTGGGTGACCGCGGCTGCAGCAGGCGCCGCCTGCGCGTCTTGCGCCGCTTCGATCTCGGGCGTCAGTCTGCGCAAGAGTTTCCGCGCCGTACCCAGGCGTACGGAAGTCAGCGGATCTTTCCCGGCGGCGGTCTGCACGAACACTTTGCACGTCGGTCCGCGCAGCGTGTTAATGAGACAAAGAACCCCGCTCACGACGGCACATCCCGCGAGAATTCCCGCTGTGATCTGAAGGTCCCGCTCATGGTTCGAATTGGTGAACCAGATCACAGCCGCGATCGCGAGGAACATCAGGCCGATCACCCCGATGACCACGTTCCAGATGAGACGGGTGGCCGTACGGCGGATGATCACGGCTTCGATATCGCGAAAGTAAAAGCGGCGATACTGCTCGATCCCAAAGAAGGATTGAACCAGGAGAAGATGATCCAACCCCTGCCAAATACGCACACGCCAGAGTGCGATGATGCTGACCCGGCCGGCACTGCCTCCCGGAAGTTTGCGATAGGGTTTAGGGGTGTGAGGCATGAGTCGTCCCTTTCCAAATGGCCACTATCAAGCCGACGAGGAAGGCAAGCTGGGCCAAGCCACAAAGAATCCCAATGACCGCCCTGAAGCGGCCTTTTCCCGTGACCAGGCTCCCGGGTTTATTCCAGGAGTAGATGCCGAACCCGATGGCCGCCGGCCCGCTTACCACGAAGATCGGCCAGAAGAAGAAAAGCAGCAAAGGCAACGCTCCCACAAAGAAGGACAGCTTCGACCAGACCACGCGGCGATTGACTAATTCCGGCAGCTTTTCACTCTCCAGTCCGCTTCCCAGGCACGCCGGGCAGAGATGCCTCGTGCCGAGCGGCATATCACAGAGTTCACAGACGAACCGGCCGCAACGCTCACAAGCCAGCGCTGCCCGCTTTTCCGGGTGAAAGAAACAAACGGCCTCCCCTTCCATCGCGTGCTCGCCGGAACGTACTTCCGGCCGCGCGCGCGCAATCGCGGGAAAAGTCTGCGCCCACAACTCCTCGTGACAATTGGGGCAACTCACGGCGACTTCCGGGCGATCCCACGACTCTGCCGCAAGCGCGGCGCCGCACTGCGGACACCGCACCAAACCGAAATTCGCGCTGGTACCAAGGGTCATACTGCTTTTTTGAAATTGCTCGCACTCTTCGTTGCGGATTCACTGCCGACCGCCAAGTCTGTATTGCAGATTCCGGCATTGAACCCCTAGATAACGACACCTTTGCCATTGGCGCAATTCCCATGAATTGGTTTTACGAATCCGGCGGACAGCAGCAAGGCCCCGTCTCCGATGCAGACCTGGACAGGCTCATCGCCGAAGGCAAAATCAACGCCGGAACACTCGTCTGGCGGGAAGGACAGGACAATTGGCTGCCTTTACGGGAAGCCCGCCCCGCAGCGGTCGCACCAGTCACCACCGGGATTCCGTCCCCGGATCTTTCCGGTTTGCCGGGTGACGATTCCATCCACTGCGACTCCTGCAAAAAACTAACCCCGCGCTCCAATATCGTCCAGATTGGCGGCCGCAACGTCTGCGTCGCGTGCAAACCCGCCATCCTGCAACGTCTTCAGCAAGGCGCGGATCTTTCTACAATCGGCGAAATACGGACCGGTCCGCCCTGGGAACACCGGAGGCAATTGGGCCTCGTCAAGACGGCGTGGGACACCGTCCGGCAGGTGTTGACCGATCCGAACATGACCTTTTCCGCGATGAACCGCGATGGTGGCATCGCCTCACCGCTCCTCTACTTTCTCTTCGTCGCAGGCGCCGGCTGGTCCGTGAATATCATCTTCAGCCTGGCCATTGAGTCGCTCGGTTTATTTGCCTCGCACCTCCAATCTGAAAAGACCGTCACCGATTTTGCGGCGTTCGCGGTTTCCGTAGGAGCTGCCGTCGTTCTGTTGCCGATCGCCCTGACCATTTGTTCCTTCATCGCCGCCGGTGTCTTACACCTGTCGCTGATGATCTGCGGCGGGGCGAAACAAACCTTTGAGACAACCTACCGAACCTACTGTTACGCATTCGGATCCGCGGGACTACTCCAAGCCGTTCCGATTTGCGGCGGCTTGGTCAGTCTAATCTGGGGCATTATTGCCTGCTCGATCGGCCTGGCCAGAACACACGAAACCTCGACAGGACGAGCGGTCGCCGCCGTGCTCGCTCCTTTCGTGCTCTGTTTCGGCGTCCTTATCGCCTTCTCGATCATGATGATATACGGACTGAGCGCCATCCATATGCGCACCTAGTCTTCGGCGAAGTCTGCGATTTTTTAACCATGACCTGGAGAGCACTCCGCGATGATGAAACCGACCACGAATCCCTGTGGCTCTCGGTTTCGGTGGCAGCTTCCGTTGTCGGCACCTGCTGGGTGGGTTCCGGATTGCCGACGCCGGTCTGTTGGTTCCACCTGACCACCGGCCTCCCCTGCCCAACGTGTGGTGTAACCCGCGCTGCGCGTCAGTTGCTCCACGGCGATCTGCCGGGAGCGTTCCGTTACAATCCGCTCGGCGTCTGTGCGCTCGGCGCCATGATTGCGTTCGACATCTACGCCGCGATCGTCCTGGCGTTTAAGCTTCCCCGGTTTCGCGTGGATTACCTCCATCCGAAAACTGCGCGCTGGCTGCGTATCATCGTATGCGCGGCGCTTCTCATTAACTGGGGCTGGCTGATCGGAACCGGCGTCTGAAGTGGCAGAAAAGGAGAGCGGGCTTGCAGCCCGCAGTGATCTTGCTGCTGAGCCAACCAGGGCGAAGAATCGAAGGCCGGATCTGCTTGTGCGCTCGACCCGGCGTACTTCGCGCTGCAAGCCCGGTCTCCTTTACTCCGGAGCTCGCCGTCCGCACATCCGCGGCGCCTGATGTGCCCGCGGATCTACGCAGCAGGCGCGGGCGCAGGCGCCGGAGCGGAAGGCGTGGGTGATTCAAAGAACTGCGCGACACGCTCGATCTTCACCGCTTTGCCAGTGGTTTCATCGATATCGATGATCGCCCCGTGCAATTTCACCGGACCCCTGGCCACGGGATAAAGTATCGGACGACAGGTCAGAAACCGCTGAATGATCGGCTGAATCTCCCGGCCCAGAATGCTCTCCTGTGGTCCGCACATGCCGGCGTCACAAAGAAACGCCGTTCCGCCGGGGAAGATCTGTTCATCGGCGGTTTGGGTATGAGTATGCGTCCCCACGACCGCCGATACCCGTCCATCGAGATAGCGCCCAATCGCAATCTTTTCACTCGTGGTCTCGGCGTGGGCATCGACAAAGATCACCGGGGTCTCGGCCCGCAACCGCTCGATCTCGGCATCGAGCGCATGAAAGGGGTTTTCCAGAGCCGGCTGCATGAAAGTGCGCCCCTGCACGTTTGCCACCGCCACCTTGCCCTTCGGTGTCTCCAGGATGATCGAGCCGTTGCCGGGCGTGCCTTCCGGATAGTTCATCGGGCGAAGCAGCCGCGGCTCGGTATCGATGTACGGAATGATCTCCTTCTGGTCCCAGATATGATCGCCGGACGTGATCACGGCGATTCCCGAGCGAAGAAGATCAATGGAAATCTTGGGCGTAATTCCCCGGCCCGCAGCCGAATTCTCGCCATTCGCGACCACAAAATCGACGCCGCGCTCCTGTTTGAAGCGCGGAATGCTTTCGGTCACCGCCCGGCGGCCCGGCTCACCTACGATGTCCCCGAGGAACAAAAGTCTCAACATGTGCGACACGATGGCGGAATTGGCGGGTGTTGTCATGGAAGTTCATTTTCCGCCTTCCGATTTCGTGAAGAGGCCGCCGCCGTTTCCCGTTTCTCTCTCTTAAGCGTGGAAACGGGAAACGGCAGCCACTTTGGGGAACGAAGTGGAAACGGTTTTGGAAACGCCGCGTTTTCCAGAGGGAAATGCCGGGAAAGATGGAAACGCCCGGGAAACGGTTGGAAATAAAGTGGAAACGAAACAGGTCACTTTTCGTTTCCATGAGGAACCGCTTTACGAAACGTGGTGACTCCCCAATCCGGTGGCGACCTTATCCGTGCGATCCCATTCTGATTTTTCTGAGACGTGCTTGTCGCGGTTTTTGCCTTCCACTAGCAAAGCTGCACTCATCTATGAAAGGCTATCTGGCGACCTTCTGCATGCTTCTTACGGCATCCATCTCTTTGGCTGGTCCCGCGACAACCCTGGAAAACTCGCCGGTAACCGGAGAAGACGTAGCCACTGTACTGGATTTGCATCCCGACAACTACAATATCTTGAAAGAGCGTATCCGATTCGACTCTCCACAACATGCCGTTCTCCGTTGCTTCCGGGGCAGTGGATACAGTGACTACGAAATCCCGGGAGGTGCGACATCGACCGTCACGGTCATGACTTACGTGGCCTCGGATGGCGGTCCTGTCAAAGAGCTGCGGATCTGGGGCATCGGCGACCACGGAAGCACCAGCCGTGGTTTTGCCATCGATTCCACGAAGACGAAGGTTACAGAAGCCAAGTTGATCAACGGGATCTTCACCATAAGGTCCGCCACCAGTGACCGTGATCTCGAGAATGGCGCAGAATACCGAATTGAGGTCCTCGTCGCTCCGTAGCCTGTTTTTGCCCGGTGGAAACTGGAAACGGAAACTGCCCTTTTTCGTTTCCACTTTATTTCCAACCGTTTCCCGGGCGTTTCCATCTTTCACGGTTTCTCCCTCTGGAAAACGCTCCGATTCCAAAACCGTTTCCATTTCGTTTCCCAAAGTGGCCGCCGTTTCCCGTTTCCACGCTTAAGAAAGAGAAACGGGAAACGGATGGCCTCTCAAAACCGTTGAGCGACCGCTGACAAGGCGTCACCAAAGCACCTTGGAAAACTCCTCCGGGCTTAGAGCCGCAACGTGGCCATCCGCGAAGGCTACGCCTGTCCGCTGATTATCTTTATAAACCGGGGGACGAATCCCGCCCGCTGGGGCAGCCGTTCCCGCGGCCACCTCGTAGAACAGGACCGTTTCGGAAGGTTTGCCGATGGACACGAGAGAAACGTTCTCCAGCTTGCTATTGAACACATATTCCGTCTTTCCGCCGGGAGGTGTCAGTATAACCGTGGTGGCCAGATACGGCAGCAAAGCCTCCCGCACGCCGTCCGCCCGGAACGAGAATTTATCATTATGTCCCGCCGCGTATTGAAATGCCGCCACGGCGAGCTGGCGCATCTGGCTCATGTTCACCTGCATTTCGGCGGCGTTGCGCGCCTTGGCCAGGCTCTCTTCCGGCGCGGCCAGGATCGCTGCCGCTCCCTGGAGGACTCCCCCGATTTTGCCTGCCTCGCCTTCTTCAAATTGCCCCGGCACGAGCACCCAGGAGGTTCCGTCGCGCACGAGGCTCACATGCTCATCTTTCAGCGGGTGTTCCTCGCGTACCGGTTCTGCTCCGGGCTTTGTCTCGAGCATCGACACGGCGCCGCTGGCAACAATCACCAGAGCGCTCTCGCCATTGATCTTGGACAACACCTCCCCGAGCTGAATGTGTGGCTGGCCCTGCTGCAGGAGCGCCGTAAATTTCCGCTCCATCACCCTGGCGGGATCGCCGCCCTTTACGCAGGCCGCCGCGTTGGCAAAATCGCCGGCGTTGATCGCGTCAGCGAACGACTTTACCGCCGCCTCGGGCGTGGATCGGTCCAGGACAATGGCTTTCCCAGCATTTAAAAGCAGCTGAACGGTTTCCCCCGGCGCTGCCGCCTTGGGGTCTGCCGCCTGCAAATGAACAAGGGAGAGCGGAATCATGGCGCAAAGCGCCACGGGCATTAGCGCCGCGATCTGTTTGGCATTCAGGCCGCGTCGATTCTGCGTACGATCGAGGATCGCTCGGATTCGGACTTCCATCGTGCTCGGTTGAGCCATGGGTATGGATGCTTTCATTGGGGAACTCACTTTCAGTTTATGGTGTTCTGGGGTCTGGATAAATTGGAGAAGCGCCAGCAGTTCCGTGGAGTAAGTCGAGGGCCGAACACCACAGCGCAGGACCGCGTCGTCGGCCGCGCGCTCGGCCTCGAGACAGAGCGCTCGATAACCAAACCAGGCCAGCGGGTGAAACCAGAGGAGGCTGTACCCGATCCACGCCACTTGCTGAACAAGCCAGTCAGTTCGCCGGATATGCGCAAGTTCATGGCGGAAAACGGCGCGCAGCCTGTCATCGCTCCACGACTCCGAGGCAGCGCCCAGAAGAACCGTCGGTCGCCGCCAACCCAGCGTTGCAGGCGTCATCATCACCTCATCCGAGCAGCGCAAGCGAACACGCACATCGAGGTGCGCTTCGTGTACGCATTCGAGGAATAGCTCGCTCACGCGTGGTCCGGGGACCACCAATGCCCGCCTGTGAATCTGCCGCGACGCTTGCGCCAGAATAGCTAGTCTCCTCGCAACCAAGGACAAACCGCCCACCGCCCAAAAGGTAACTAGTGTTACAGCCAAACCCGGCGTGGCGGACCGAGGTGAAAGCGATGATGCGCCGGAAAGCGCCTCCAGCAAATTCCATCGCAAATCGGCCGGGCCGGATAGAGTCGAGATGTCTGAAACCCCGGACGCCGGATGGGGCGGCAAGAGCCTGGCGATTGCCCCGACAGGACTGGCCAGGGGCGCCAGGAAGTCGAGAAATGGAAGCGCCAACAATCCGGCAAATGTGACGGTCCAAATCAGGTGCCGGGTCGCAGCTGAACTTCGCTGGAATACCCACACACAGGCGTTGGCCAATAACAGCAGCAACGTCGCCCGAAGCGCATAATCTCCAAACGAACGCGCCGCCGACTCGAGAAATGAAACGATACTCATGGTTGGCCCTCCTCTTCTGCTTGCCTCGCCTTTTCGATGAGCGCATTCAGACGCTCTGCCTCTTCCGGAGAAAGTTTCGCTTCCGAACCGGAGAGCAATGCGGTCACCGCCTCCTCAATTGAGCCTTGGAAAAAGGTTTGGACGACTTTCTTCAATACCGACCGGGCGGCATTCTTTCGCGACTTCACCGGCGAGTAAAGATACCGCGTCCCCTCGCGGCGCAACCGGAGGTGGCCCTTCTCGACAAGGATGCGCAAGAACGTACGGACCGCGGAATTCCCCGGCGGATCGGGGATGGCAGCCTGGATTTCGGACGCGGAAGCCTCGCCTGCGGCATAGACGGCATCCATGAGCTGGCGCTCACGCCGCGTGAGATCATTGGTGCGGGATTTCATGAGAAGAAAATCGGCGATCGAAGAGGGGGACGATCTGCTAATTGATTAGCAGTTGTTAACGTATTAACAGATTGCGAAACGGTCAACCGATTATTTTTGGCTCCCCTTTTCCGCGCGTCCCCAGCGCTCACGCATCCACCCACGGAGCATCTCGGACGCCCAAAATCGTCCCGCATCCGTGCTCTTTAATGTCACTGGCGAGGGACCGACTCTATTTTCGGAGAACGTTTTCTTCTTTCACGGCCTTTTCCTGAAGCAGCTTTTGCAGCGGCACGGGGTCTCTCCCGCTATAGTAAATCCTGCATTGATCCGCTTCCACCAGATGAAGGCGTTGGTTGACTTCCAGTTCGAGCCTGTGCCTTTCGGCAACCGCCCATCTCCAAATTTCTGGGCTAACCACAATATATTTCAGATCAGATTCACACGTCCATCGGGACAGCCCGTGAACCCCCACGCAGATGGTCGCGGCTCCAACCAATATCAAACCGCGAAACACCTCCCGGATAACTTCGCCCCTAACCCGGCCAACGACTCCATAGCCGCCAAACGCCGCGGCCAAGACAGCACACATCAGCGGCAGCTCCGCGCGAAACACCCACGGCTTTTCAACCCCAAGATCCGAGAAGATAGGTTCATAAAACTGGTGAGCAGGAGAGAGGATGACCGTCATCACCACGATTACGCCACCGATAATTTGCAGAGCCTTCGCCAGCACGACCAAACCGCCGCCGGCCGTTTTCGTGATCGTTCCTGGATGCATCTCAAAAGAACTCAAAGAGTATCAAGGTTCATGCATTCCTATGTCTGGCATTGTCATTACTCTGACCTGACCTGCCTTTCTTCGCCAGGAAACTGATCCATCACGCCCGCATGTTCGAGCGTCTTGACCGGCTTCTTGTTCGGCCGCCGTATGGCGGCCGGAACCCTATGGCCGCTCCGGCGCGTCGTAGTCGTTCTTTTTCGGGATCAACCGCACGGTGTACTCGTCGCCGAAATTATTGACGACTCTCATTGTCTTGCCATCTGTCGCCACGGCTAGTTTGTCGACGTATCCGTTGCTCCAGTCGATTTGAAGTTTGCGGTCTTCCACATCAATCCAGTGCCACACTCCCTCCTTGCGATCTCGCCCAATCGTCCCGTCCGCATTGATGGCGACCGCCATTGAGTTATTATGCCACGACCACACTCCCACCGGTGAAGCACTTTCCACCGCAACCGGAGCCTCGATAGGTTTCGTTTTTTGCGCCTCGACCGCTTCCGGGGACGAAACCTTTTCAATTTCCTTGGCCACAAGGGCAGCGCTGGCGGCGTCCGATTGCCCGGCGTATTGTTCACGCAGAAGATTCAGGGCATTAATGTAGTCCTGCCGGAGCTTGAGCAGAGCTGGAGGAGCCGAATTACCGGCTTGTTGGGAAAAGCCGACCAGCGGAAGGACAACGAGTATCGCAGCGTATAGTATGGGTTTCATCGGCGCGCGGAGGTTATTTCAACGGAGGTCTTTCTTGAGAGAGTTTGGGGAACGTGGGGCCGCTATTACGACAAGTTGCGGGCAAAACTGTTCGAAGGATTCCCTATTTTGGGGTCATGCGAATTTGGCTGGAGGAGTATGCGTCGGATACGCAAACGGGGGAACAATCACACAGGCCTGGGCGCGCCCATGTAGGCCAGCCATATAGTGGCAATAATGGCGGGCGTCGCGACACGCCCATCTACCCTGGCTGTGGCCTCAATCGCTTTCTTCTTCCTTTATTTTCGACCCGATGTCGCGCGCTTTCCAGCGGCGCGCAGACCACCGATACAACGCCCACCCCACTCCAAAAAAGCCGATCGAAATGGCCAGCCGCAATATATGCCATCCCAGTTCCAGACCGTTGGGCGCGATCTCACCCATGTAGTCCGGGTGATCGGCTGGATACCAGCAGCGGTAGAGTTGGCCTGGCTCAAATTTCTTCCGCCGGACTTCGGCCATTTCCTGCGTGGTCGAAAATTCGTCCCGATCCCGCCAGGTCAGGCTGGGATAGCTTTTGCCGTCAATTTCCAGGTGATAGGTCACCTCCGCTTCAAAGCTACTCTCGTCCGGCACAACCTCCGACTTCTCCACCCGCGCCAGGCCTTCGACCTTGAACAGCTTCGCTTCGACCCGCCATCTCACGGCATTGATTTGATTCCCCACATCACAGAACCCGAGAAAAAAGAAGAAGACGCATCCAAGCAAGGCAGCGTTCTCCAAGGCGGTCGACTTCGACTTGGATTTCGAAGATTTCGCCCGTCGTTTCGACTGGCCGGAGGTGGTGCTCATCCGCGAAAAGTGAGCCTGCCTGACGAAGAATAGTCAAGCCGAAGCAAGCCGCGAAGGTTATTACCTGAAAACGGACTTTGATATATCGGAATAGATCGTGATACCTTGATTTGGTGGGGGTATTTCGAGCCAAGGTGTTCGTGAACGGCGCGAACACGCTCAGCGACACCCAAAATCCGTTTTTAGTTATAACTTTCAATCATCTGCCAAAAGCGAACTTTCGGGAATGTTATACAGCTACGAGCTTTAACTTTAAACCGCGACGCCCTCACGTCAACATCGCCTTCACCACCTCCCCATGCACATCCGTGAGCCGGAAGTCGCGGCCCTGGAAACGATAGGTGAGTTTCTGGTGATCGAACCCGAGTAGCTGCAGAAGTGTCGCGTGGAGGTCGTGGACGTGGACTTTGTTTTCGACGACGCCAAAGCCGAGTTCGTCCGTTTCGCCGAGCACGATACCGGGTTTTACCCCGCCGCCGGCGACCCACATCGTGAAGGCGTCGATATGATGATCGCGTCCGACGGTAGCCCGCACTTCGCCCATCGGGGTGCGGCCGAATTCTCCACCCCAAACGACTAGTGTATCCTCAAGCAAACCGCGCTGCTCCAGGTCGAGCACGAGTGCGGCGGAGGCCTGATCGACATCGCGGCAGCGGAGTTCGAGTCCATTGTTGAGGTTATTGTTTTGGTCACCGTGATGATCCCAGTCGGTGTGATAGAGCTGCACGAAACGCACTCCGCGTTCAACGAGACGGCGGGCGAGAAGACAATTATTAGCAAAGGAGGGCTTGCCGGGTTCGACGCCGTACATCTCAAGCGTTTCGGGCGTTTCCTTGCTCAGATCCATGAGTTCCGGGGCGCTCGTTTGCATGCGGCAGGCCATTTCATAGGCATTGATCCGCGTCATGATTTCCGGGTCGCCTACTTCGTCGAGACGGGTCTGATTGAGCTGTGCGACAGCGTCGTAGAAATTGCGTTCGCGGTCAGGGTTGAGTCCGGCCGGGCTTTGCAGATCGAGGATTGGATTACCACTGCTGCGAAAAGGAACGCCTTGGTAAGACGTGGGCAGGAAGCCGCTGCTCCAAAGTGAACTGCCACCCCGGGGGCCGCGCGGTCCGCTCTGCAGGACAACAAAGCCGGGAAGATCGCGTGACTCGCTGCCTAAACCATAAGTTACCCATGAACCCATGCTTGGGCGTCCGGCCACCTGGAATCCCGTATTCATGAAAAGCTTCGCCGGTCCGTGATTGAAGACATCGGTCGTCATGCCGCGCAGCCAGCACACTTTATCGGCAATCTTCTTATGATGCGGCAGTAACTCGCAAAGCGTCATACCACACTCCCCTACCCGCTCGAACTTTCGTTGCGAACCGAGGAGCGTTTCATTTCCTTTCAGAAACGCGAACCGTTTCCCCTGCATGAGACTGGGCGGTGGCGCCTGACCGCTCAATTCGCGCAGCTTCGGTTTGTCTTCGAAAAGATCGAGCTGGCTCGGACCACCGGCCATGAACAGGTAGATCACATTCTTCACCTTGGCCGGAAACTCGGGGGCTCGCGGCGCCATGGGGTGCGCCGGGTCGATCTTCACCGCGGCGCGGGCGTCCTGCTCGAATAACTCCGTGAGGGCCAGAGCGCCCAGACCAAGCACGCATCGGCCGAAGAAATGGCGGCGCGTGATGTCGTGAGTGATCCGGCGTTCCGCCTCGTCGAGCTGGTGGGGAGTCGGGGTTTTCATTCGCGGGTGATAAAAGCGTCGGTGTTCAGGATGGCGCGCGCGGCGCAGACATAGGCAGCGGCGGATTGCGGGGAAACGTTGCTCGTCTCAAGCACGGGAGAGAGGAGTTGCTTTGCAGAATCCGAGTCATCGGAGAATGAAGCTAACTGCTGCTCGTAATATTTCTGGAGAATGCTGATCTCCTTGTCCGATGGCTCGCGGCACAAGCAGAGCAGGAAAGCGCGCTTCAGTCGGGCGCACACATCACCCTCCCGGGTCTCGTGGATGGCCCGCGCGGCGAGACCCTGCGCCATCTCGATGAAGGCCTGATCATTCGCCACCGTGAGAGCTTGCAAAGGAGTATCGGAACGCGAGCGCCGCGTACAGACGGACTGGAAATTCGGCGCATCGAAGGCGGTAAAGAGCGGATGCGGTGCGCTTCGATAGAAGAACGTATAGAGCGCACGCCGGTAGCGTTCGGGGCCGGATTCCGCCACCCACTTCTTTGCCGCCTGCGTGAAGGCGAAAACGCCGTCGGGCTGCGTCGGATGCACGCTGGGACCGCCGATCTCCGGATCGAGCAGGCCACTCGCCGATAAGGCGGCATCGCGGACGATCTCCGCATCCACACGCACCCGTTCCTGGCGGGCAAGCAGGAGATTGCGCGAGTCTACTTCCATTGTATCGGGCCGCGCTTTGGACGACTGCCGATAAGTCGCGGAAGTCACGATGAGCCGGTGCATGGCTTTCATACTCCAGCCCTGGCGGATGAATTCGCGACCCAACCAGTCGAGTAATTCCGGATGGGTGGGCGGAGTTCCCTGCGTGCCGAAATCGTCATCCGTCTCGACGATGCCGCGTCCAAAATAGTGCATCCACATACGATTCACCGCGACTCGCGGCGTGAGCGGATTCTCCGGATTCACAAGCCATTTCGCGAGATCCAGGCGATTGTGAAAAATGGTGGGAGCGTCATGCATCGAAGCGCTTACGGCGCTGAGGACGCCCGGTTGCAGCGGGCCGGTCTTTTCATCAGGACGGAGAAAATCGCCGCGTTGAAAGATATAAGTCGGTCGCAAACTGGCCGTCTCGCGCATGATCATCAGTTCGGCGATGTCCGGATTCGTCTCAGCGTTCTTATTTTTCCTGCCTCCACGCTTCTTCGGATTCGCCCTGGCATAAGCTTCCGCTACGAGCTTTATTTGCGGCGGTGTGCGCTCCGGCGCATTCGCTTTCAATGCCGCCACCAAGTCATGGGAGACGGGAGCCTCGCGGGAAGGAGGGGCCGGCACGGTTGCGGAGAAATCGATGGCGAACCGGCCAATGAGATAGTTCTGATTCAGATCATGGTGCAGCCGGATCTCCAGCGAGCCATCCGCCGGAGTTATCGGCTTCTCCAGAACGAATACGATCTCATGATTCGCATTCATCTTCGCTTTGGAATCCTTGCCGACATTAATCGCCCAACCGGTGCGAGACTGGCCATCGAGCGCGGCGGAAGCCGGATAACCCGGCTGCTCGTGATCAGCAAAGGCGTGCGCGACAGGAATCTCCTGCCCACCCAGGGATGCCTCGAATTCCGTGAGAACGAAGTTTCCGTTCCCGGCCATTCCCGGTCCGTTATGCGGCAGTGACTCGTCAGTTAGCACCCGCAGCCGGATCGCAGCGATCTGTTGGAGCGAGGTCTTCGCCACGACGCGATAAGTATCATTGAAAGCACCGCGTCCGTCGGAGAGGAGCGAGTTATCGGGTAATAGACGAAACCCGGCGCCGGTCGCGGTATCATACTCCACATAGGAAGCCTGCGACCATTCTGCCGGCTCCGGAGCAGCGGGCAGCGATTCGAGACGCGCCAATTCACGCTTCTCCCATTCCGGCTGGGCTTCAGCCAATTCCGCCTCCTCTTTCTCCCGGCGCTGTTCGGCGGATGGACCCGTTCCAAAAAGCTCGCCCTTAGCGACTTCGACACTCGCGCCCTTGTTATTCACGTCTTCGCCTTCATTGAAGAAAGCGAGGAACTGATAGTATTCGCGATGAGGAATCGGATCGAACTTATGCGTGTGGCATTGCGCACAGCCCACCGTAAGTCCGAGCCATACGGAACCGGTCGTGTTCACACGATCGATCACCGACTCGACACGGAACTGTTCGGGCTTCGCTCCGCCTTCCTCATTGATCATCGTATTGCGATGAAAGGCCGTGGCGATGAGCTGACTCTTGGCCGGATGGGGCAATAAGTCACCGGCGAGTTGTTCGATGGTAAAGCGATCGAAAGGCAGATCCTCATTCAGCGCCTTGATCACCCAATCGCGATACGGCCACATCGCCCGTTCGCTATCGATCGTATAGCCATTTGAGTCAGCATAACGCGCCTGATCAAGCCAATGCCGTCCCCAGCGTTCGCCGTAGTGCGGGCTGGCCAGCAACCGGTCGACGAGCTTCTCGTAAGCGTCGGGTGCAGGATCGCGGACAAAGGCGTCCACTTCCTCCGGCGTGGGCAGCAGCCCCGTGAGATCCAGCGATACGCGCCGGATGAGTGTGCGCCGATCCGCTTCCGGCGACGGCTTCAGACCTTCCTTTTCCAGCCGGGCAAGGATGAAACGATCGATCGGATTTCGTGCCCAGGCAGCGTCCTTTACTTCCGGAGGAGCTTCCTCGCGCAGCGGCAGGAAGGCCCAGTGCCCTTCGTACGGTGCGCCCTGCGCAATCCACTTCTCGAGCAGAGCGATATCCGCATCCGCGAGCACGGGCTTTTTGCTCTTCGGCGGCGGCATCATCTCGTCCTTGTCGTGCGATTTCACGCGCTCGATCAGATCGCTTTCGTCCGGCTTTCCGGGAACGACGGCGCGGACTCCATCGTGCTCAGCGGTCGCTCCTTCCAGCGTATCCAAACGGCGCGATGCTTTGCGGTGCTTTTCATCCGGGCCGTGACAGGAGAAGCAGGTGGATAGAATCGGGCGGATTTGTTGATTGAAGCCGATTTTTCCCGTCGGACTGGCGGCATCCGCAGCCACCGCAAGCGCGGCGAGGACGAGGAGGGGTGAGAGTGGGAGGATTCTCATGCAATCAAAGCTTGGGAGGAACGGACGAGATGAGTCTCAGGGTGATGTTTGGGAACTCCCGAGCGCGTAATGGCGAGCGATCTCCGCGGGAGTCAGCGGATGTTCGTAGAGCGCGAGTTCATCGAGTCGGCCGACAAATGGCCGGGCGTCGGTGAGCTTCACCTTTTGCGATTGCTTCAGGCGTCCGAGTAGCAGCCGGAAAGCGCCCGCGGTGTCATCCGGATCGGCCACTGCTTCACCAGCGAGGCGTCCATTGAGATACAGCTCAAGGCGGGTTCCATTCTTTTGCGCCACCAGATGATGCCAGCGTCCGGGCACATAGGGATGATCGGCGAACGCATTGACACCGCCTCCGCCACCCGGCGGGGAACGATGAAGGAAGCGAATGCTGCCATTGGGATGAAGCCAGCGCTGACTGCGATCCATGAGTTGAAGGAGAAAGTAATGTTTCTCCGGCAGGTCCAGACTCTCGTCCGCAATAAGACTGACCAGCGCGGAGAGCCGTACCGATTCCGGCATTACCCAGGCCTCCACGGCGTAGTCGCCGCCCGGCTGTGATTGCCAGATGCCATCCATGAGCGCGTATTCATCCGTCGCTGCGGAGGGAAAATGCAGGGCATGATTTCCGTTGGCTTCATCACTAAGCATCAGCGGACCCGAGATCCGCAGCGGCAAACCGCCGATCTCATTTGGAATGACACCATTCTCCATCGTTTCAAAGCGCCAGTAACCCCAGGGATGGCTCGAAACGATCTCGCCCGGATAAGCTGGATCTAACTTCAACGGCTGCACGGGAATCGGATGCGCCGCGGCGAAATCGTTCGCCGGCAGAGTGTCGCGAAGCAGCTTGCCGTTACCTGGCGAAGCGGTGGCCGACTGATCCTTGTCGAGCAATTCGCTACGCACGGTGTAGCCTTCGCGGCTCAGGAGAGACGCTTCGACCTGGCCTTCGAAGACGTGCATGGCGGAACGACCATCACTGCCAACGTTTACGGCAAACTCGGTTCCGAGATCGACCACTGCCACACCGGGAGCCGTCACCGTAAAACCCGCCGCATTTCCCTCCGCGCGGACATGGAGCCGGCCAAGCCGGCAGGCAACGTGATCCATCGAAAGAATGTCCATGTCCGTTTCGCCTTCGAGATACATCGTAGCGCCGTTGTAGAACGAAAGGGTCGCGGTTCCTGACTTCATTTTGAGCCGGCCGAGCGAAAGTGTTTCGCCCGCTTGCAAGCTCCGTCCACTGAGTTCGAGGCCGCCGTGAATTTCTGAGATCACGGCCAGTGCAGGTGACGCTTGGGAAGCGGGCCCTGGTTTCGGTGAGTGGTTTTTTTGCGACCACCACAGTCCAGCGCCTGCCATCATAGCGACCGTTGCAACGAGGGAAACTGGAAGCGCCAGGCGGCGAAACAGGCTCGATGGAGGCATCACGATCTTGCGCATCACCGCATCTGCGAACGCGTCTTCTGATTCTGCGGCGGCGAAGGGATGTTCGGTTCGTTTGCGCTGATCGGAGGATTCACCGGATTCCGGTTGGTCCGCGCCAACAAACGGCGGGACGCCGCTTCCACTATGAGTCAGCGCATCGGCCAGAACCAGCCAGCGCGGCTCGGGAGATTGCACGGCTTTCAACATTCCCAGCAGGCGAATCTCCGCGATCACTTGCTCGCGAAAAGCTTCATCGGACGCGATGCGGGTCAGCAACTCCGCATATCTGGCCTCCGACAGCGCTCCGCCCGTCCAGGCCATCAGAAAATCCTGCAAATCCGGATCCATCATCCCACCTCCTCTTGCATGCACTCCCGAAGCATCTGATTGGCTCGGTAGTGCAGGTTATAAATCGCGCCGATGCTGGTCGAAAGCGATTCAGCCAGCGCGGCGGGCTTTTCGCCATCCAGTCCGGAGTGGACGACTTTTCTCAGCTTGTCCGGTAAGCGCGAGATGCAGTGCAGAAGTTTCTCGATGATTTCCGATCGATCTCCCGCCGCCCCGCGCTCGAGATCGTCCTCGAGGATTCGCACCACCTCGTGGCGGAAGCGTTCGACCGCATCCTGCCGGCGCGCGGAGCTTCGGAAATGATTGTATAACTTATGACGTGCGATTCCACGGAGCCACGCACCGAAATTCTCGCCCCGTTGGAAGGAGCCGAGATTATGAAAAGCGGCGACAAATACCTCCTGCGCAAGGTCATCCACATCATCCAGATGATGAAGCTGACTCGCCAGATAACTACGTAGCGGAAGACTGTACGCGCGCACGACTCCCCAGAAGGCATCGCGATTGCCCCGGGCAACCTGATCGAGGAGGTTCTGAATTTCGGCGTCGTCTATCATCGTTTCCAGTCATTCGCCGCACGGAGTGAAAATCTCACAAAATATTTTGCAAAAAGGGAGTGGGCGGGCGGTTATGGATGCATATTGGTTGAGGTCTTCGGAAAGGGGGAATCGTTCTTCGCAAAACGAGAATCTGTGATCCTTTCCTTTTTCATGGAGTGAGATTCAACTCCACGTGCCGCAAGCAGTCAGGCATTTTACCGATACCGCCACCAAAGTTTCCTGACTGCTGCATCTCATTTCCCGGGCAAACACACATGTTGTTTGCCCGCTTTCCAATGCACTCCGGATTCGCTTTTCACATTCGGGTCAGCCGCGCCCAAGCCGCAAGTTTTCGCATGATTCGATGCGAGGAGAGCCTGTCGAAGACCATCTCGGTCATCGATGGGATGAGGCATCCCTTTCACCCTTTCCCTGTTGAGGCCCCGCAGTTCCACAAACCACATCACTCCCCCGCATCCATTGCGTCCAATGATCCAGTCCTCAACACGTCCGTCGTTCATCAAATGCAGGTCTAGCAGGGTACTTCCATCCAATCCATTCCGCAGACACAGTGCAGGCGTCCTGGGCGCCGCCGCTTTCGTGCTCGCCGGCTCGATTGCGAAAGCCCAGTTCACTTACACTCCGCTTGGTCTTAACTCATCCACCTGGACCCAGGACATGGTGGTGGAAGCGGGCGCCACGAATTTCGCCAATTCGATCACGGCTTCCATGGACGGCGGGACAGGCAAAGGTGGAAACACCTGGTTCCAAATGGGTCTGGATACCGCCGCACCCACCATCGGTCTTCCCGGCGGCTTGTTCACGAGTCAATCCAACTCCGCGACCGAGTATCTGATGCAGTCGTTCACCGCGAACAACGCGATATTCCTGAACGCATCGACCCGGACGGCAACGATGACTCTGAGCACGCCCACGTCCGTAAGCGGGCTGTCATTCCTTACAGCCGACGGGAACGGACAACAGGCCATCAGCGTAACCATCAATTTCGCGGACGGCACTCCCAGCATTTCGGGTCTCTCGTTCAACTCGCCCGACTGGTTCAACGGGACTCCCGTCGCTTACAATAGTAATGGACGCGTCGCCGCCGGAACACCTTTCACTTTTAACAACGTCAACGGTAATAACCCGAGACTTTACGAGGAGGATCTCGTGTTGCCCGGCTCAGCAATCGGGCACCCGATTTCCAGCATCAACCTCTTGTTTGGGGCCAGCTCCGGCAATTCCGTCGCTTCCATCTTTGCACTTAGCGCGAGCGGCCAGGTCCCCGTAGGTAATATTATTTGGAATGGACAGGACACCAATGGAACGAACGGAAGCTGGGACACCTCAAGCCTGAATTGGCAGGGCTCGGCAAGTTTCATCGGAGCGGACTCCGTCCTCTTCGATGATACGGCAGCCGGTACGACCAATGTCACGATTCAGGCTGGTGGGGTCAATCCATCTGCCGTGGTCTTTAATAACTCAACGAAGACTTACACCCTCAGCGGAGGAGGAATCAGCGCCGGCAGCACCCTGACTCTCAACGGTCCAGGGATGGTCAATCTCAACACCGCTAATACCTACACGGGCGCGACAACGGTGAATGCCGGAACCTTGAATGTGGGCGTGGGCGCCACACTGGGCAGCGGCCCGCTTGTGGTCAATAACACGAACGTCGGGGACGGCACCAATGTCTCGGTCAATTTCAGTTGCGCAGAAACCATTGGGACCCTCTCTGGCGCAATCTCCACTCCAGCGACTGGAACAAACACCGCCGCGATCAATCTGAACGGTAATCTGACGATCAATCAGACCAGTGGAACAACGTATGCCGGCACGCTCGGCGGCACCGGAAATCTGATTTACACCGGAACCGCGAACGGGATCCTCACTCTCACCGGGGTCAATACCTATACCGGTTCCACGATCATCAATAGCGGGACGCTCATCAGCGCCGCTCCGGGAGACAATCAACAAGGTGCGCTTCCGGCGGGTCAACCCGTCACGATCAATAGCGGCGCCAAACTATTCTTCGGAACGGATGATGGAGCGGGTTACTATTCCGGCTCCCCGTCTCTCATCACGATCAACGGCGGGACTCTGCAAAGCGCTGTCGGCACACACTCCACACTGCCGGCGCTCGTGCTAAATAGCGGCACCATCACCTCACTCGGCGCTGGGAATGTTTCCAATGGAGCAACGACGAACTTCATCCTCGACGGTGGAGTTACCACGGTCGCGTCGTCCACGCCATCGACGATTAGCGCTCCGACCATTCTTCTGCGCGGGGATCCATTCCAGAGCGGCGTAACAGGGCCGGTAACTTTCACCATCCCACGCGGAACAGCTGCAACCGATCTCGTAATCTCCTCCTCGATTGTCGGCAAGGACTCCGGCGCCGGGTTGACGAAAAACGGAAACGGCATCCTGCAACTCTCCGGTAACAATACCTACACAGGGCCGACGAATATCAACGGAGGCCAAGTGGTTGTCTCCACGTCCGCGCCGTTCGGCTCCGGCCTGGTAACTCTGGCCGGCGGAACGGTTCTTACCCTTTCGTCAGTGCCGTCGATCAATGGCTTTGGCCAATTCTCCGCCAATGGCGGAGCAACGTTCGGCGGAGGTAATGGGTTCACGGTCCTGACGGACAATGGCGCCAACGAGGCGCGCAGCGTCTTCGCGCCCAAGCCCGTCACGATCGGCAGCGGATTCACGGCCAATTTTACCTACACAGCATCCGGCAACCGGGGAGCGGACGGTTTCACCTTTGTCATCCAAAACAGCCCGACCGGCGCCGCGGCGGTGGGCGCAGCCGGTGGCTCGCTCGGTTATGCAGGCATCACGAACAGTGAAGCTCTGGAGTTCAATATCTACACAGGCGGCGGTCAACCGATCGGGACAGCCCTCGGCACGAATACGATTCCGGTTCCCACCTCCAGCGCACCGGTCAATCTCGCCGGAGGTGATTCCGTCTCCATCAATGTCGTTTATGACAACGTGGCAAACACCCTGACGGAAAACCTGCTCGACCTGACAACTGGCGCTACTTACACGAACACGTTCACTGGGGTGAATCTTCCCGCCGCGCTGGGCGGAAATACGGGCTATGTCGGCTTTACTGGTTCAACCGGCGGCAACATTGCCTACCAGACGGTGAGTAACTTCACGTTCAACAACTACTCCCAGGGGACCACGATGGGCAGCAACTTGAGCATCCCGGACGGTAACTCCGTGCGCTTCGATGTGGCGCCAGCCTCCGCCGGTGGCGCGGGCAATGCCAATCTGACCGGAACGGTCACCCTCGGCTCGGGCTCGACCTGGAATATCACCGGCGGTCCCGCCATCACCAATACCACCTACTCGATTGGCGGCACAGCCACGGTAGTCCTCGGAGGTAATGCAACGGTCAATGTGGCCAATAACGGCACCGGAAGCGGATCCGTCACGCTCGGGAGTGTGAACGACAATAGCAGCGGCTTTTCCCTCACCAAGAGCGGGAATGGCAGCCTCAGTATCACCGGCGCCAGCACTTACAGCGGTGGTACAACCATCAATAGCGGAACCGTCGCGATCAGCCACTCCGCAGCCCTCGGAACTGGCGATGTCACGATGAATGGCGGCGTCCTATCCTTTGCCTCCGGAGGTCCTACGATCACCGGCTTCACTGGATTTATCTCAAACGGCGCGGGTCTGGACGGCACTAACTCGGCCGCAACATTGACCGACAATGGCGGCGGAGAAGCACACTCCATCTTCTCTTCGAGCGCCGTCTCCATCGCCAATGGTTTTACCGCCAGTTTCGTTTACACGGCATCCGGCAATCGCGCAGCCGACGGCATGGCCTTCGTCATCCAAAATAGCGCATCCGGCGCCAGCGCCCTGGGCGGCACGGGTGGCGGACTGGGCTACGGTGGACAGCCAACCGGGACGACTACCGGGGGCATTCCCAACAGCGTTGCTCTCGAGTTCAATCTTTATACCAACGGCGGCCAGCCAATCGGTACGGGGTTGAATGTGAATGGACTGACGGGCAACTATATCTCGAGCGGTCCGGTCAATCTGGCCAGCGGCGATCCGATTGCCGTTTACCTGACTTACAATAGCATCACGCAAGCATTGACCGAAATCCTGACGGACCAGACGACCCTGGCCAGTTACTCCACGGTCTTCACCGGCGTCAATATCTTCGATCCCACGATCCTCAATGGCACGGCGGGTTACATCGGGTTCACCGGCGGTGACGGCGGATTGACTTCGACTCAAACGGTCAGCAATTTCGCATTCAACAACTTCACCACGTCCATCATTGTCGCGAACAATATCAGTCTCGCGACAGGATCTACCAGCGGCCTAGATGTGGCCCCGATTACGGCAGGCGGCACAGGGGCCGCCATGGTTACCGGCAACTTAACACTGGGAGCCGGCTCCACGTTGAATATCACCGGCGGCCTCACCTCGAATGGTTCACTCGCGGCCACGGGCAATCCCTACCTGTTGACCGTCTCTGGAACGACGACGCTGGCCGGCAACGTCACGATTAGCGTGGCCAACAATGGACTCAACGGCACTGGCACAGTCCTGCTGAACGACGTTGGCGAGAGTGTGAGCCTCTCCTCTCTCACGAAGACCGGCAACGGCACGCTCCTCATCCAGGGAGCGGCGACTTATACCGGTCCGACGAACATTACCGGCGGCACGCTCGGCATCGCCGTCTCCGGCTCGCTCTCCGGCACGAAGCAGATCAATATTGCCAGCGGCGCTACGTTCGACGTCAGCGCACCAGCCATTCCGTATGTGCTACACAGCGGGGTCTCGCTGAATAACCTGGGCCCGCTTGGCCTGCCGAGCACGGTCAACGGCGACATCGATGCACAATCGGGCGCCACTGTGTCTGCCGGTACCTCCGGGCAGCTGACGATCAGCGGCAATGCCATGTTCGAGGCCGGCAGCACCCTGAAGCTGAGCTTAAGCAAGAGCGGGTTCCACGCCGGCTCGCAGCCCGATCTCACCGACTACGGCCAGTTGACCATCGGCCTGGCGGGAAACGTTTCCGGCAGCACGCTCAGCCTCACCGCCGGTTCCGGTCTCCAGGCCGGCGATATCTTCACCATCATCCTCACCAGTGGGACGGCCGTCACCGGAAAATTTGCCGGGCTCGGCGCGGATCTCGCAACCTTCAGTGCGGGAGGCGACCAATTCGAGATCAACTACCACTATAACATTGGCGGCAGCTTCACCGACACCACCGGCACTAATGTGGCGATCATGGTCGTGGCGGTTCCGGAACCCGGCAGCCTGGCGGCACTGCTCGGCGGCCTGGGCGTTCTGACTGGACTCCAGCGCCTCCGCCGGATGCGCAAGTAAGCAGGCGGCATCCGATATTAGTTAATCACCTGAGGCTCACGGGACTTATGTTCCGTGAGTCTCACCTTTTTCGTCACTTGTGCTGTTCCACGATTGCCTGAGAGATGGCCGTGGCAATCGAATCGCGGTAAGCGGGGTTGGTAAACCTCTTCGATTCCGCGCGGTTTGAGAAATACCCGCATTCCACGAGCACTGCCGGGTTCATGTTCAAGCGCAGCACATGGAAGCGTGCCTCGTGAATTCCGCGCCCACTTTCTCCAGGCACGCCGGCCACATGGGAAAGGATGCGCTTCGCCAGATCCGTGGATTGCGAAGAGTGATAGTAAGTTTCGACGCCGTGTATATCCGGCCGAGGACGCGCCTCGTTCAGGTGAATGCTCACGAAGATGGCGTTCTCTTCCTTGTCGGAAATCGCCACCCGGTCGTCGAGCGTCACGAAGTAGTCTCCCTTGCGGGTGAGAACAGTTTTGTAGCCGGCGGCGCGGACTTTCTGGTCGAGCCGCAAGGCGATATCGAGGGCGGCATCCTTCTCCAGCATGTATCGTGAGGAGCGGGTGCCGGCATCGTGGCCGCCGTGCCCGGCATCGATGACAACGGTCTGGAAGGTTCGCGCCGTATCGCGCACGTGTACGGCAGTGGTCTCCACACAACCGGAGAACGAGAGCACGGCGAGTGCTCCCACCACACATGGCCAGTACCATGGCTTGATTTCGGGCGTCGGGATGCTGATGGTCGATCGAAAAATGCTGCGCATGATTTCCATTACGCCTCTTTGGGCGCTCGCGGCTTTACTCATCGCAGCCTCGAATCTTTGTCAAGGAGCTGAACCCGCCGTGAACGCAGAAAATTCCGTTTTTACCAACCGCCTGGCGAAAGAAAAATCGCCGTATCTCCTGCAGCACCAGCACAATCCGGTCGACTGGTATCCGTGGGGACCCGAAGCTTTTGAAAAAGCGCGCCGGGAGCAAAAGCCGATATTTCTCTCGGTCGGCTACTCCACCTGCCACTGGTGCCACGTCATGGCGCACGAAAGCTTCGAGAATCCCGAGACCGCGAAGCTGATGAATGAGCTTTTCGTGAACATCAAAGTCGATCGCGAAGAGCGCCCAGACGTGGACAAGGTCTACATGACCTATGTGCAGGCGACGACAGGCAGCGGCGGCTGGCCGATGAGCGTCTTTCTCACGCCGGATCTGAAGCCTTTCTATGGCGGCACCTATTTCCCGCCGGAAGACCGGTACGGACGCCCGGGCTTTCCCACCCTGCTCCAGCGGATCGATCAGGTCTGGAAAAAGGACCGTGCGAATGTGGAAGCCAGCGCGGCGCAGGCGGTTGATGCCTTGCGTGAGTACACAGCCTCCTCGCCGAAGGATGCCGCGGCCGGCCTGGAGCAGATCGACGCCTGTTACAATCAACTCTCACGCGCCTACGACGACCAGCTTGGCGGCTTTGGCAGCGCACCGAAGTTTCCCCATCCCGTCGCGCTCAATCTCCTCTTCCGCATCTACGCGCGGCAGGGCGGCGTTTCACGTGACGGCCAACATGCTCTGGCCATGAGTCTCTTCACCTTGAGGAAGATGGCCGAGGGCGGAATGCACGACCACATCGGGGGCGGCTTTCATCGCTACTCCGTGGATCGTTTCTGGCACATCCCGCACTTCGAAAAGATGCTCTACGATCAAGCACAGCTCGTGTGCTCGTACGTCGACGCTTTTCAAACCACCCACGACGCGCATTGGGAGACAGTCGCGCGGGATATCCTCGGCTATGTGCAACGGGACATGACCGACAAGGAGGGCGGATTCTACAGCGCGGAAGACGCCGATTCACTCCTCGAACACGGCAAACCCGAGCACGGCGAAGGCGCTTTCTATGTCTGGAAGCAGGACGAGATTCTTCAAATCCTCGGCCAGGACGAGGCGAAGATCTTCGACCGCTTCTACGGTGTCGAACCGAATGGCAACGCTCCCGCGGGAAGCGACCCCCAGGGGGAATTCACCGGAAAGAATACGCTCATCCAACGCCTGACCGTCGCCGACGCCGCGAAATTCTTCGGCAAGACAGAGGCGGAGATTGAAGCCTCCCTCGCAACAAGCCGGAAGAAACTTTTCGAAGTCCGCGCCAAACGCCCGCGCCCTCATCTCGATGACAAGATCATCACGGCATGGAACGGCCTGATGATCTCGGCTTTTGCGCGCGGCGCACAGGCCTTCGGAGACCCCTCATACCTGCGATCTGCGCAACGTTCCGCCGCGTTTCTCCACGAGCACCTTTGGAAGGATGGTGCGCTGCTGCGCAATTATCGCCAGGGAGCCAGCGAGATCCCTGGATTCGCTGATGATTACGCTTCCTTGATTCAAGGTCTGCTCGATCTCTACGAGGCCGATTTCGATATCGCCCATCTCCAGTGGGCGCTGGAGCTTCAGGCTAAGATGGATGCGCTTTTCTGGGATGCGGAGCACGGCGGCTACTTCAGCACGACGGGCAAGGATGCCGCGATTCTCCTGCGCATGAAGGAAGATTACGATGGGGCGGAACCGTCGCCAAACTCCACCGCAGCACTCAATCTCCTGCGCCTCGCACAACTTACGGATTCGAAGGACTTCCATGAAAAGGCGGCAAAGACGATTCATGCCTTTTCCGAGCAGCTTTCACGTGCACCAAGCGCGATGCCGCAGATGCTCTGCGCCGTCGATGCCTCGCTCTCCAAACCGCGGCAGATCGTGATCGCCGGAAAACCCGGTTCCGCCGATACCCGCGCCCTCCTCGAAGAGGTCTCCCGCCACTATCTCCCGAACAAAATCGTACTGCTGGCCGATCAGGGGTCAGGCCAAGCCTGGCTTACACAGACGCTCCCGTTCCTGGAGGGAATGCGCCCTATCGAAGACAAAGCCGCCGCGTATGTGTGTGAAAACTACGCTTGCCAGCTGCCGGTGAATGACGTGGAAAGGCTGCGCGCGCTGCTCGAGAAGTAATATCTCTCCACATCCAAATCCATCCCACGCTGGTCGGACCGCTGAGGACAGCGGCTACCCGTTACGCCTCCGGCAAAATCTTCAAGCCGGATCGACCGCTCTGCGGCGGTTGGGGCGAGGCCTCGGGCAATGTCTGATCCAGCGTGTCCATCTGTGTTTGATAGCAATGATCGCAGATCCCATGGCTGAGTTGCAGGTCTGAATTCCGCACGAGATACTCCTCGATCTGGCTCCAATAGTCGCCATCGTTGCGGACACGCTTGCAATAGGCACAGATCGGCAGAAGGCCGCGCAATTGCTTCACTTGCGCCAGCGCTTCCCCAAGCTTCTGGTTCGTGGCCATAAGAGCAGCGTTGCTTTCCAGCAATTGCTGACGGCTTTCACGGATCACCCGGAAGGCTTCGTCGCGCTGGCGTTGGCCCAAACATGCATTGGAATGATACCGAACCCGGGCCACGAACTCGAGCCGGCCGGGCAGTTTCACGAGGTAATCGTTGGCGCCGACACCGAAGGCCAGGCTCTTTGTTTCGGAATCGTCCCGCGAGGAAAGCACCACGATGGGGGTGTCCTTGGTCGAGGGGTTCGCCCGAAAACGGCTGACCACGGCGAGCCCGTCGATGTTCGGCATCAAGAGATCTTGCAAAATGAGGGTGGGACGGAGCCGGTCCGCAATCTCAAGGGCCTGGTCTGGATCCTGGCAATAGTGCAAAGCAATTGAAGGCTCTCCATCCAGAAAGTGGCGGATCGCCTCAGCCACGAATGGCTGATCGTCGACGAGCAGGATGATGGCCACATCCTGCGAGGGTGAAATAGGCATAGTCATAAAAACGGGGGTTCAGTTCAAAGTGTGGAGCCGGACCTGGCGGACGATGGCTTCCGCGATCTTGCCGAGAGGAATCGCTTCCACGACGGCGCCGGATTCAGCAGCCGCCTTGGGCATTCCGTAGACAACCGATGTCGCACGGTCCTGGCCGATCGTGTGGTGGCGTGCGGTCCGCAAACGTTTGAGCCCGGCGGCACCGTCGGAGCCCATTCCGGTCAGAATCACGCCAATCACCTCGCCGCGCCAATAAAGCGAAGCGCTCTCGAAAAGCACATCGATGGAGGGGCGGTGGAGACTATCGACCGGCTCCGCCTGGTAAGCGAAAAGCCGCCCCGGCAGCACCACGAGATGATCGTCGCCAGCCGCTACAAATACCGCCCCAGCCACGGCCTTTTTGCCCTCCTCGGCAATTCGCACTGGCAACTTGCAAACTTGCTGCAAGCGCTCGACAAGGCTGGGAATAAAGCGCGCCTCGACATGCTGCACGATCACCACTGCGGCCGGGAACTCCGCCGGCAATCCGCTGAGCAACTCCGCCAGCGCCGAAGGGCCACCCGTGGAAGCGCCAATTGCCACCAGGCAGTGCCCTTCGCGGCGGGGGCGTTTCCCCTCGGTCTTCAGGCGCTCGGTGGAAGTCATAAAGAAAATCAGGCGGCGTGAAGCTTGAAGCCATTCAGGCTCGTCAGCATGCCGCGCGCGGCGTCGTGCAATTGATCGATGCTGGCGTTCGATTGCCGGAGGGAATCGGCCGTCTGCCGGGTCGCCTCGCTAAGCTGCAAGAGTGCCTGGTTGATCTGATCGGCGCTCGCCGCCTGGGCCTGCATTCCTTCGTTCACCGTCACAAAACGAGGGCTGAGCGTCTGAACCTGCCGGATGATCTGACCGAGTTGCACGCTGACCTGTTGCACCTCCTGGACGCCGTGCCGCACCTGCTCGCTAAACTTTTCCACGCCCATGACACCCGTCGCCACGGCGGATTGCATCTCCTTGACCATCTGCTCGATGTCATAAGTCGCTACCGCCGTCTGGTCCGCCAACCGGCGAATCTCGATGGCCACAACAGAGAAACCGCGCCCCTGCTCTCCGGCTTTCTCGGCCTCGATCGCTGCGTTGAGGGAGAGGAGATTCGTCTGATCGGCGACCTTGGTAATCGTGGTGATGACTTGATTGATGTTACCTGCCTTATCGTTGAGGACGGCGAGTTTGGCGCTGATCGAACTCACCGCTTCGGTGAACAAGCCCATGGTTTCCTGCATCCGCCCGAGGCTTGATTGTCCGTTGTTCGCCAGCGTCGCGGTTTCCTCAGCGACCTCGGCCACACTGTTGACCGTTTTTACCAATTCCTTCGACGTGTTATAAATCTCCTTCGACGTGGCGCCGATTTCCGTCGTCGTGGCTGCCACTTCGCTGGTGGTGGCCTGTTGCTGTTTGGAGGTCGCAGCGATTTCACTGACGGAGGCATTCATTACCAGTGCGGCCTTTTGCACTTGTCCCGCGAGCATCCGCAGATGGCTCACCATTTGGGAGAAAGCCTCGGAGAGGACACCGATTTCATCCGTCCCGCCGGTCTCAATCTCGTGCGAGAGATCCCCTTCCATGGCGGTCGACCGCGCGGCTTCCGCAAGGCGACTCAGTCGCACGGTGGTATTTCGCACGACAGCCCATGCCAAACCACTGGCCAGAAGCACCGTGCCGGCACTTAGAAGGATGGCACGGAGACGCAGCCATACGAAATGGTCGATGCGCTCCTGAATCATCTGATCGATTTCATGGATCATCCCCTGCGTCAGCTGATCCTGCGCCGCAGCCATCCGAGTCCCCGCTTCGATCATTGCGGACGGCTCAACATTCCGCTCACCGCGGGAAATATGATCGGCCAGAGCCAGCAAAGCGGTCCCGCTTTTCTTGACCTCCTCCAGACGGGGAGGGATGTCGCGTTGTAGAGATTCATTGACCCCAAAATAATTGGCATCTTCCCGAAGCGCTGATTCAACATCATGGATCAATCGAGGCAAATAGTCTTCGCGGAAGAGGGCAATTTTTCCTGCGATCTCCGCGTGATTTTCCAGAGACTTCTGCTCGATGTCATCCAAGCCATGCTCGACGATTTGTTTCATCTGGATCTGGATTTCCGGCATCGTGCGGATGCAGCCGTCCATCAGGAAAAACGTGTCGAGAGCGGGGTCGAGTTCAAGATCCGAGTTATCGGCCACATGAGAAATCAGGGTCTTAATATGACCCTCGAGTTCCTCATGCTGGCGTTCGCTATCAGCGGCGCTGATCTGTGCTGTCTGGGCCTTGAGTGCCTGCCATTGCGCCCGGACGAGTTCAAGCCGGGCCTGGGACCTGCCCCGGCTATCGAGTCCTGCCGCCGTCATTTTTAGCACTTCACCGGACCGGCGCATCGCGCGCTCAATCGCATCGAAGGAATCGTCGATCTTCGTCTGGCAGCCGAGAATTTCCGGCTCCAAACCTTTTTCGCCACTCCGGATTCTCTTGATGAGCAACTGGTGGGCGCACATATCCCGCATCAGGTCCGTAAGAGGACGAGCAAACTGCAGCCCGGTCTTTTCGAGACGCGCCAGCGCGATACTCTCATTAAACGACTGGAACGTGAAAATGGCCAGGATCACAAGTGGCAAAGAGAACGAGCCAATGATCAGCGCGATCTTCTGCCAGAGTTTGATTTTTCCGAGCAAGGTAGACATGGGAGTCATTTCTGAAACAGCACACACGTCGCCACCACCCCGAGGGAAGACCACCGAAAATCTGGAAGGGAATCTACTGATGCACCGTCCATAACTCCTTATAGGAGAAAATGTAGCAGTAGACAATGCATTAAATGGCAGCCACTTGTGGATTCAAAAGCCCGGAACGCCTCCCGTCGGCCGGCGGCTTTGGTGATGCATCTGGTGAGTCCTTAACCGATCTGCTGTTCGCCGCCCCCTTTTTGAAGACACTCAAATTCGCGAAAAACGTCGACCACACGAAATCCAACGCTTTTCCGCAAGCGATGCATCGTGCATCTGCCATGCAGCAAGGCATTGCCGCCTATTTCCGCGAAGCCGCTTGAGCCTTTTCGATCAGCAGCACAGCCAGCCTTTGAGTGGCGTCATCCAACGCCGCATTGGCCTTTTTCAGCCCTTGTGCGCCGCCGGACATCACGGCGTTTTCGACCTCCGACATCCGTTTTTCGATCAAGATCCGCTCCGCTTCCTCCAACTGGCCGCCAACCTGCAAAAGCGCCTTGCGAACGGCGGGCAGGAGTTCCTCCGCTTTCATCTTTGCCTCCGTAAAAACGCGCTCGTTCACGTCTTCAAAAGCGTGCTCCAGCGATTCTTCGAGCATCTTCTCCACGGCCTCGTCCGAGACGTCCACCGCGCTGGTCATCTGAACGACCTTCTGTACGCCCGTTTTCGTGTCGCGGGCGAGGACATGCAGGATGCCGTTGGCATCGATTTCGAATTGCACACCGACCCGGGCTTTACCCTTCGGCGCCTGCTGAAAGTCGAGTTCAAACTGTCCGAGCGCCCAATTGTCCCGAGCCATCTCGCGCTCGCCTTGCAGCACTTTGATTAGCATCGACTGCTGACCAGCCACGGCATTCGTAAACATCTCGCCCGCCTTGCACGGGATCGTGGAATTGCGCGGGATGATCACGTTCATCAAGCCGCCAAAGGTTTCAATTCCCAGGGAGAGCGGCGTCACGTCGAGCAGCACGACGTTTTGCACTGCTCCGGATAGAATCCCCGCCTGGATCGTGGCACCGACCGCCACGGCTTCGTCCGGGTTCTGCGAGGTATTCGGCTCCTTCTGGAAAATCTCCGCGACTAGCCGGCGCACGAGCGGCATACGCGTCTGCCCGCCCACCAGGATGATTTCGTCCAGTTCCTCGCCTTTCACCCGCGCATCCGCGATCGCCCGCGAACAGTGGGCGCGAGTCCGCTCCACGATCGGACGGGCCAGACGCTCGAGATCGCCGCGGGTAATTCCGAGAGAAACGGAACGCCCTTCCGCCACAAAAGGCAGGGAAACCTCGATCGATTCCTCGACTGACAGCCGATGTTTCGCCTCGATCGCCGCTTCGCGAAGCCGTGCCCGCCACGTCTCGGATGCCGCAGACGATTCGGCTCCCGGAGCAACGGCGCCGGCGGCAGTGACCGCGTCGGCAAGGTATTCAACGAGGGCTGCATCGATGTCATCGCCGCCCAGCCGCGTGTTTCCATTGGTGGCCAGCACCTGAAACACCCCCTCATTCAGCTCGAGAATGGAGATATCGAACGTTCCACCGCCCAGATCGTAGACCGCCACTTTCGATCGATCGCGAAGCTTATCGAGCCCATAGGCCAGCGCGGCAGCGGTCGGTTCATTGACGATCCGCTCCACGGTGAATCCGGCCAGTTCCCCCGCGGTTTTCGTGGCGGTGCGCTGTGCGTCGTTGAAATAAGCCGGCACGGTAATGACCGCGCGAGAAACCTCATGCCCCAGCGCGCACTCGGCATCCGCCTTGAGCTTTTTGAGTACGACCGCGGAAACTTCTTCCGGAAGGAGTTCGCGATCACCGGCCACAATCCGCACGGCAGCGCCGGGTTTTCCAGAGAGGCGATAGCTGACGTCGGCCGATTCTTCGCCCATCCGCCGGCCCATGAATCGCTTGACCGAATAGACCGTAGAGCCCGGAGCAACCACGCGCATGCGTGCCGCCGCCTGGCCGGCCAAAGGCTCTCCCTCGGCCGGAAAATGGACTACGGACGGCGTCAACCGCTCCCCTTCCGCATCGGCCAGAAGCAGAGGAAAACCTGCTTCCATGACGCCGATGAGAGAATTGGTAGTGCCGAGATCGATGCCGACGATGGATGACATGACGAAAAGACGGAAAGGCTGGCGCGGTCCGGGCAGCTTCGCAAGGCCGGAAAGGCTGGCGAGCGATTCCCCTGCCCGCGCCGAGGTTATCAGTCTTCCAGCGACACCGAGGCCTCGCGCAATTGCCCCATCCATTTCTCGAGGTACGCCAACTCCTGCTGTACGGCCGACAGCCTCGAGATCGCAGCGGTGTCCTTCCTGACCTTCCAGCGCACGTCTTCGCCCTGAATGATTTCCAGGCAGCGGTTTTGCATCGACTCCAACCCACCCAGCGCCTTTTCGACATCGTGACGAATCGTAAAGCGTTCCGAGGCCAGAAGCGCCTTTGCCACTGGCGTCGTCGCTCCGGATATTTGCTTCACAAAGGCATCGACCGCCCGGCGCAAGGTCGCGATTTGCATGAAACAATCGGCCAATCCTTCGGGAATTGATGCACCGGCTCCCGCAATCGCGCCGGGATCTTCGAGTTCGAGAAAGTGGCGCAACCGGGTACCGGGTTCCCGTAAAACCGCGTAGGCGGCATTTACCTCGGCAAAAGCCCGGGCATCGCCTCCGACATCCGGGTGCGCGGCGGCCGTGAGCCGATGAAAACGCTCCTTGAGCGTCTCCGGCTCGATCCAGGGCTGGCGCGGCAAGCCGAGAGTATCGAAGTGATCAATGAGCATCCCTCTTCACTGCATCGTCCGGCCCGGCCCGTCCAGCCGCACCGATGGATGACGGCACAATAAGGTCTCAGGCAGATGTCCGAAGCTTGTCGCTTGCATCAACCCCGCGCCGCAGTAACAGAGTGCCATGCAAGGCCGATCATCGCTCGAATTATGGCGCGTGAAGCGCGCGGTGCTGTCGCTCGTCCTCTCGAGCGGTGTGTGCATTTCGCTGCTCTTGTTCCGTTCTTACGCCATGAAGGAGCATGGCTTCGGTTTTATCGTGTGGAATCTGGTTCTGGCGTGGATCCCGGTGCTCTTCGCCTTTGTGATTTATGTGTTGCACACGCTCGGAGCCCATCGCCGGTCCCTGATCGTGGTTTGCGCGGTCATCTGGTTTCTTTTTTACCCGAATGCGCCCTATCTGGTCACAGACCTGATCCACATCAAATGGGGACCGGAAAGCCCGATCTGGTTCGATCTCCTGCTCATGATGACGGTGGCGTGGACCGGACTTTTGCTCGGGAATATTTCTCTCTACCTCATGCAGGAGGTCATTCGCGTCTGGCGTGGCCGCGCCGCCGGCTGGCTCTTTTCCGCGGGGATGCTGGCGCTCGGGTCGATCGGCGTCTTTGTGGGGCGCTTCTGGCGCTGGAATTCCGGCGACGTGCTCTTTGACCCGATCAAACTCGCGAGCAAGACGAATGAGCATCTCCACTCCACTTCTTTTGGCGAAGCAGCGCTGTTTCTCGGCACCTTTTTTGCCTTTTCCTCCCTCACCTACGCGACCCTGTACACATTCGTCCATCTGCACAGCGACAGCCCATCTGCCCCACACGATCTGCCCCCATCGTCGGATGTTATGGAAAAGCCGGTTGCGATGGAAGCGCCTTTAAGGTAGTGCGGGGGGAGCAAAGTTCTCTTCCATCATGGCTCTTATTCGCCTCATCTTCTGGATCGCCGTCTTCCTCGTCTCCACGTTTGTCTTCACCGTCATCTTTGAACATGGCATTTTTGATTTCTCGACGAATGCCAAACTGGAGATGGACACGCTGAAGCATACGTACTTGGATAAACAGCCCGAGAAGAAAGGCAGCACGACTCCCACCCACTAAGGCGTCGCTGCTGTTTTCGTGCTTTCCACTGCCCGTCCCTGAACCTGGCAGCGGCGCGCCACGTAATTTTTTCGCGTGCCAGTCTTGACGCGGCATGTGAGATCGCGTTTGAGAACAACTGCACCAGCGCCGCCCTGGTTGTAATTCCGCCTCCAACGATTAAATTTCTGTTTCCTCCCTATGCCAATTATCAACGACAAGGAACTTCCGGATGACGCACGGGCACTCTGGCTCAAAGCTCTCAGCGCCGTAGAACTGCGTAACTACGGATATGCCATCTCGCTGATTTCGACGATCCTCAAGAAATGCCCGACCTTCCTGGACGGCCGCAAAATCCTCCGCAAGGCGGAAATCGCTGCCACCCAGGGGAAAAAGAGTTTTCTCTCGGGGCTTTCGACCGCTTCCATCCGCGGCGCCTCCACGGTGAAGAAAGACCCGGTCGCGGCGATGGAACTTGCAGAGAAGATCCTGGAATCCGACCCTTTCAACGCCCAGGGAAATAATCTCCTGAAAGACGCCGCCCGCGCCGCGGGGCATATGGAGATCGCAGCTTTTGCTCTGGAGACCCTCGTCGAGGGAAATCCGAAGGACACCAAGATCATGCACGAGCTTGGCGAGATGTACACGTCCATCGGGGAATCGGACAAAGCGGTGAAGGTCTACACGCGAATCACCGAGATCAATCCGGCCGATCTCATTGCAGTAAAGCTCAGCAAGGATGCGGCAGCGAGCGCCACGATGAAGCAAGGTGGCTGGGAAACGGCGAAGAGCTATCGCGACATCATGAAGGACAAGGAGCAGGCGGTGTCGCTCGAACAGAAGAGCCGCGTGTTCAAGGACGTCGCAACGATCGAGCAGCAGATGGCGGAGCTTGGGCAACAGTACGAGCAGAACCCCGAAAACGTCGACGTCGTTCGCCGGATTGCCACGCTCAGCGACCAGAAGCAGCAGGCGACCGAAACTGCCGAGGATCTCGCCGACGCGGTCAAGTGGTACGACTACGCGAATCAACTCGCGAAAGGCAGCGATCCCGCCGTCGCCCGCAAGCTGTCCGATCTCCAGATGAGGAGCGTGGATATGCGGATTAAATCGCTCGAAGAGTGGTTCGCCAATGGCGGGGATCAGCACCCTGACGCCTCACAATACCGCGAAGAACTGGACGGGCTCATTCGCCAGAAAGCGGAAACACTGATCGGTGAAGCCAAGCGCCGCGTCGATCGCAACCCGACGGATCTCCAGCTTCGTTACGAATTGGGCGAACGCCTCATGCACGCCGGTCAGGTGACGGAAGCCGTTCCCGAATTGCAGCGTGCAAAGCAGAACCCGAACGTCCGCATCAAGGCGATGAATCTGCTCGGCCAATGCTTCACCGAGAAGGGCATGCTCGATATGGCCGTAACCCAGTTCAAAACGGCGGCCTCCGAAATGGTGGCAATGGACATCACCAAGAAGGAAATCCTCTACAAGCTCGGGCTCGTTTACGAGAAGATGGGCAACAAGACCGAGTACCTCAATTGCATGAAGGAAATCTACGAGGTGGATTACGGTTATCTCGACGTCGCCAAGCGGGTCGAGAGCTCGTACGAAGGCTAAGCGAGGCGAGAGCGTAAAGGAAACAGCGAGCGGAATTTCCGCTCGCTGGGGACCGACAGCACCCACGGATGGGACTTATGGGAGGCCCTACAAACGCGCCCCGCGTGTCGTAGCACTTTGGCGCTGTACGCGCCAAAAATGCTAAATCCTGATTCCTAAATCTTAAATAGCATCAGTCTCCCAGCTCTACGTTCCAGTAGGCGAGGTCGATGAAATGCCGCCAGCTTTCGTGTAGTTGGGAATCAAACGTGATGTGAACGAAAGGCCGCCACTTCGGCCGCTCCGGCTTTCGGATGAGCTTCATGTTTACTTCGTGCGGAAGGCGGTTTCCTTTCCGTGTATTGCAGGGGATGCACGAACAAACAATGTTCTCCCATGTCGTGAGTCCGCCCTTGTCGCGCGGAGTCACATGATCCAGGTTTAAGTCCCTCCGGTCAAAGTGCTTGCCGCAATATTGGCAGGTATTCTTGTCGCGCTCGAAAATGTTGTGACGGGTGAACTTCACCTCTTTGCGCGGCATGCGATCGAAGAGCAGCAGCACGATCACACGCGGAATGCGGATCTTGAAGGAGATCGTGTGGACCATGTCTTCTTCCGGCTGGCGCGTGGACATGTCGCGCCAGCTTTCGAAATCATGGGTGGAGAAGTTCCGCCCGTCGGAATAGACGACTTGGGCGTGGCCGGCGCACAGGAGAGTAAAGGCGCGCCGTACTGAGCAGACGTTAATCGCCTGCCAGAGTCGGTTGAGGACAAGGACCTGGCTGTTGAGCATACAGGACCGAGCCGCGGGGGCAGCCGGGCTTGGCTGCGCGGAAGCTAGCATCCCGGACTCAGGGCGTCAACACACGTGCAAGCCCTTTGGCAAGAGGAAAGTGTAACATTCTCGCGAACGTTCTCCCCCTCTTCCTCTTCATCGTCATCATCATCTTTATCCCTTCAGTTTTTGATGAAGATAAAGACAAAGATGATGAGGAAGAGGGACTTACCGACCCCACGCGACCGCCGTGAAAGACGGTCCGGCCGGTACCACCACTTTCTTCCAATCCAGGAAATCCGTGGAAAAGAACAGGTTACCACCCCAGGAAATTCCGACGCCCCCTACCTTTTCGCTACCCCAAGCTGGATGGCAGGGCAGCGCTTTTGCCTCGCTCCGCCAAGTCAGCCCGTCTTCGGACATCCATGTCTTTTTGCCTTTGGCGATGAACCGGTTTCCCGTCCAGATGACCGCCTGAAAGTCCTCGTCCTCAGGAACTTCGCATCGCATCCAGTTCTGGCCGTCGTGCGACTGTTCCACGAGTCCGTGTGGGCCGACGACGACAAAATGGCCCGAACCATAGGCCACATCGCGAGCCTCCGGAGTTTCCAAAGTCTGTGAGGCCCAGGTCTCGCCGTCTGTCGTTGAAGCCCGCCAACTCACCCGTTTTTTCTCCTGCCAGAGATCGACGTCGCCGAAAATCACCGTCATGTAGCCGGCCTCGGTATCGCCACATGCGGAACGCCGCGCATGGATGGAGCCCTTGAATCCAAGCTTTTGCCCCGGATGAAAAGTCTCGCCATCCGTCGACCAAAGCAGTTCGCCGTCGTGCCCGGCCACAAAACGGTCCCGCCCGAAGGCGATCGTGGCCACACGCCCCTTGCACTGTGGAAGCTCCTTCCAGTCTTTCCCATCTTTGGTGACCATGATGTGCCCCACCTTGGCGCCTCCCCCTACAGCCACAAATCGGCCCAAGCCATAGGCGACGTTGAACAGCACATTGTCATCGTCCGCCGCTACATCGCTCCAGCATTGATCGTTTTCCCAATGCAATCCATCGCGGGAACTGATCCGGCGGCCGCCGTACCCGACCGCGACAAAGACGCCTGAGGAATCGGCGGCAAGGCAGGTCGCGAAGGCAGAAAGAACGCTGAGGAAGATAAGAAGGGAGCGCATGAGGAGTTGCTCTCGGGTTGAGCCAGACGAGCAAACCTCAGCGCCGACTTACTCGTCGAGCGTGAATCCGACTTTCACGGTCACCTGCCAATGCGCCACTTTGCCATTTTCCAGGTGCGCCCGGGTTTCCACCACCTCGAGCCAGCGGGTATGCCGCAGTGTCTTCGCGGCCCGGCTCACCGCGTTTTGCACCGCGTCTTCGATGGATTTTGGAGAAGAACCAACCAGCTCGACGAGTTTGTAGATGTGCTCGCTCATAGATCAAATGGGTCTATGAGGATTCGTCGGCAAGACGTTCGATGCGTGCGGCTTCAGGGAAATCTGTGAGCCGGCACGTCGCTACGCCTCGTCGCGCCCGGCGAGCCCGAGCAAGTGAAGCATGGTTGGGTTGTCGTAATCAAAGACGTCGATCTTTTGTAATTTCAACAGCACGAAGCCGATGATGATCCCGATGACCGTTCCCCCGATGTGTGCCCAATAGGCGACCATTTCCGTTCCGCGCGCTGCTCCGATCAGGTCGAGCGCGAACCAAAAACAGATCAGCAGCCAGCCAGGCAATTCGACGGTTCCGCCGCGGATCATGAAAAACCAAAAACAGTTCACCCGGTTGACCGGATAGACCACGAGATAGATTCCGATGATTCCCGAGATGGCGCCGCTGGCTCCCACTGCGAAGCCGTCGCTGAAGAGCAAATGGAACACGCCGGCAATGACTCCCAGAGCCAGATAAACGCCGGTGTAGAGAAAGCTATTCATCACCCCGCACACGGCATTTCCAAAGATGAAGAGGAAGATCATGTTGCCGATCAAGTGCCACCAGCCGTTGTGAAGGAAAAGATAACCGATAAGGCCGGTCGGGTTCCAGCCGTCGAGCACCATGGCGTCGATCATTTCTCCCGGCAGTACTTTCATCAAAGTCAGAATGAAACACACGATTGTCACCAGGATCAGGCCTAGATTTCCCCACGGATTCCGCTGATACAGGGTCCGCACTTCGTATGGCAGCAACAGAAACATTCGGCGCGCTTGGTAATCGTCTTCGCTCGCCGCGTCAATGCCCTCCATCTCGTACTTGCACGGTTTGACCTGTCCCGCGACAGTCCGTGCCTTTTCCGATGCTTACCGTTTCGCAAATATCGAAGTCGTTTGGCGGCAGAACGCTGTTTGAAGATGCCTCAATCCAGATCAATCGCGGCGAACGGCTCGGCCTCGTCGGTCCCAATGGGGCAGGCAAATCGACCCTTTTCTCGCTCATCCTGGGGGAGGCATCGCCCGATGAGGGAAGGATCGTTTTCGAAAAGGGCGCGACGCTCGGGTATCTTCCACAGGAAAGCGCGCCTGCCGGGGACGAAACAGTCCTTACACTGGCCACAGCCATTACGCCCGAACTGACCAAGGCTCGCGCGCTGGTGAAGAAACACGAGGCGGATCCGGATTCCACGGGCGACGACGATGAATATCACGAAGCGCTACGCATTTTCGCGGAGCATAACGGTTACCAGCTCGAAGCACGCGCCAAGCAGATCCTTCACGGGCTCGCTTTCCGCGAAGCGGATTTCGATCGCCCGGCCCGCACGCTGAGCGGTGGGTGGATCATGCGCGCACACCTGGCGCGGCTTCTCGTTCAGGAGCCCGATCTCCTGCTCCTCGACGAACCGACGAACCATCTCGACCTGGAATCGCTCGTCTGGTTCCAGGAACACCTGCGCGATTACCCTGGGGCGATCCTCATGATCTCGCACGATCGCGAGTTCCTGAACCAATTGGTCGGCAGTATCGTGGAAATCTCGCGCCAGCGGTTGCTCCGTTATCGCGGGAATTGGGATGATTATGTGCGCGAAAAGGCGGCCCGGGAAGAACAGCACCTGTCGGCTTACAAGAACCAGCAAAAGGAAATCGCCGCACTGCAGGAATTTGCCGATCGTTTCCGCGCCAAGGCGAGCAAAGCAGCTCAAGCCCAGAGCAAGCTCAAGCAGATCGAGCGCATGGAGAAGATCGAAGCGCCGCTCGCTGCGGAAAAGAGCGTCGCAAAGTTTCGCTTTCCCCAGCCGCCGCGCTCTGGCCAGCGCGTGCTTACGATGCGCAACATCGATTTTGCCTATGGGAGCCTGAATGTCTATCGGGCTCTGGACTTCGAAGTGGAGAAAGCCCAGCGCACCGTTCTCGTGGGGCCGAATGGCGCGGGCAAATCGACTCTACTCAAACTCGCCGCCGGTGTGCTGGAACCACAGGGCGGAACGATGGAAGCCGGTCACAACGTGAAGATCGGCTATTTTGCCCAGCATCGCGTCGAGATGCTCAATGGCCGACATACCGTGCTGGAAGCGGTGATGGACTGCGCGGCTCCGGTGAGCGAACAGACGGCGCGTACCGTTCTCGGCTCGTTCCTTTTCCGCGGCGACGATGTCTTCAAGCCCGTGGCCGTTCTCAGCGGTGGAGAAAAATCCCGCCTCGCTCTGGTGAAGCTGCTGCTCGATCCACCGAATCTCCTGCTCATGGACGAACCGACGACGCACCTCGATGTCGGGTCGATCGATGCCCTTATCGGGGCGCTTGAGCAATTCGAGGGCACGCTCATCTTCATCTCCCACGACGTCTATTTCATCCGCGCCATCGCGAAAACGGTGCTCCACATCTCCGCCGGCCGCCTTACGCCTTATGCGGGAAATTACGACTACTACCTGGAAAAGACGCGCGCCCAATCCGAACGGGCAGCGCTGACCGCCGGGGAAAAACTGACCGATTCCCGGGCCGGCAAATCCGAATCGGAGTCCGGCACGGAGCGATCAGGTCCGGGTCTTCGCGAAATGAAGGAACAACGCCGTCAGGAAGCCGAGCAGCGCAAGGCGGAGGCCAAAGCGAAGCGCGACCATGAAAAGCGCGTCGCTGCGCTGGAAATGCAGATTTTGAATCTGGAAGGCCGCCAGAAAGAATTAGCCGCAGCCTTGGAAGACCCGGCGGCGTACGAAGCAGGAGGAAATGCCATGGCGCTAAATCGGGAGTTGAGCAACGTGGCCGATGAAATTGCACGCCTCACGGCGGAGTGGGAGGCAACGGCTGCGAAGGCGGAGTAGCGCGGCAGGGATGGTTTGCAAGCTGAGCGTGCCTTTTCGGTTGAGCACGTTCAGCGGCAATGTTGCCGGTCGGGCGTTTTGTTTGGACATCTCAGGTTGGCAAAGACGCCCTGCGTGTCGGGTCTTTGATCTATCCGCATCCAAATCCATTCCAGCCGTGTCGGACCGCTGGGTTCCCTACCCAAGCGCCTGCGTCGCTTTAAAGCGCTTTGGTATCTGGCTACGAAAGCGCCGGAATCCAAGCCCTTTGAAAGTTGAACGTTGAACGTTTCTCCCCCTCTTCCGCCCAAAAGCCCTTCCTCACCCCCTATTCTTCCTCTTCCTCCTCCAAATCTTCCCGCCGGGACGCGAGCATTCGTTCGTGCTCGGCTTCTTCCATCCCTTCCGCGATTAATTCCTCCCCGATATTTCCATCGTCCTCCATCAACACCCGCTCGGCCTGATGGCCGACATCGGAAGCTACCATTCCCTGCTCTGAAACCATTGCGGCCATTCCCATTTCATCGCTCAGGTGACTATCTGTGCCGTGGCTGCCGTGGAGCTCGATTTTCGCCTGCCGCCAATCTTCTTCCGAAAATCGTGTCCTCCCATTGATGATAGCGATCTCCTGCGCTCGTTTCCTCACTAGCTCCGTATGCGGCGTCCCCAATCCCTCGGAGTGAACGAGAATCTTCGCCGTATTCGGGCGCATTTTGTTCATACCATATTGTTAAGTTCAGTTCCGCTTTCGGGCAAGGAATCAATTTGCACTGCGGAGAAGAATATTGGAGCGTGAAAACAGCGCGCCGGACACGTCTGACGCGATTTCCTAGCGAATTCCCTGCTTCTGCCTATGAAAGAATTGCGATTCAACAATCGAGAAAGATCGGTGGTGCGCGCCATCGATGAAGCCACTGGAACAACTGGCGCGGAGATTCTCGAGATCGCTAACCTCGACGAGCAGGATTTGCTCAACATCGTCCAGATGCTCGTAAATCTGGGTGCGATGGAAGCATACCATCCGGGCACGGATCTCCCGATGCAGGAAGAGGTGACACTCGAGATGCTGCGCGACACGCGATTTGAGCTGAATCCCTCCTTTTCGCAGGAAATCCGGGAAGCGATGCGCCGGACATAGGCCGGACATAACTATAGCGCCGCTGGCAAATCGCGCCCGCGACTGGCTCAGACAACCAGCCAGCGGTATAACATTAGTTGGTCGCGCTGGCTTCGCTCTGCTCCTGGAAAAGCTGCCGGATGATCTCCTCCACCGGAGCTTCCTCCACACTGATATCAGTTACCTTGCACTGCGTCAGCACCGCGCGGCAGGTATCAGTAACTTGAGCCCTCGGCACCTTTAGCCGAACACTTTCGGGTGTGTGCTCCACCACCTCACCAAAGGTGGAAAAGTCACATGCACCGTTTCGATCAAATCGCAGGCTGAGGATCTTGTGCGTCGCGAAGCGTTCGACAATGGTCGAAAGCGGGCCATCGAAGAAGATGCGTCCGTTGTCGATGATGATGACACGGCGGCAGAGCTCCTCGATATCCTGCATGTAATGACTCGTGAGCATGGTCACGATCCGATGCTCCGCATTGTAGAGCCGCAGGAACTCGCGAACTTTCTTCTGCGAAGTCACATCCAGTCCGATGGTCGGTTCATCGAGAAACAACACACGCGGCGAATGCAGCAGCGCGGCGATGAGCTCCATCTTCATGCGCTCACCCAGCGAGAGTTCGCGCACCATGACATCCAACTTATCGGCGACATCCAGCAGTTCTGTAAGTCCGCCGACGATCGTTTTGAAACGGCTTCGCTCGATGCCGTAAATGGCCCGATTCAGTTCCAGTGACTCACGCGCCGGCAGATCCCACCACAAGGCATTCTTCTGCCCCATGAGCAGGGCAAACTGCCGCTTCATTTCTTCGTTCCGTTCCCACGGAACGAAACCCAGAACGCGAGCAGAACCGCTCGTCGGATTGAGCAGCCCGGAAAGCATCTTCAACACCGTCGTCTTGCCCGCGCCATTCGGTCCCAGGAATCCGACGAATTCCCCCTCTTCGATGGAGAAAGTCACACCATCGGCGGCGCGAGTGTCTTCATACTGCCGCCGGCCCAGGCCTTTTATCGCACCCCACAAACCGGGTGCCTTTTTATAAGTGCGGTAGACTTTTGTGAGGGCGTTCGTCTCGATAACCGGCATGGGCAAGCGATCGTAAGTCGTGTTTCTTTGCGGAATCCTCTTCCGCGCTCAGCCTTAGTTCAGGAGGCGATACCAGTTATCGCGCCGATGCGGTTCGTAGCCGGCTTCAGAGATCAGCCGCTCGATCTGCTCCTTGTTGAGCCGGAAAGTCGTTCCCGCGCTCGAGACAACGTTTTCTTCCATCATTACTGATCCGAAATCATTGGCACCATAGTTGAGCGCGATCTGGCCGATGCGCGGCCCTTGCGTGACCCACGAACTCTGCAGGTTCTCAATGTTATCGAGGAAGATCCGGGAAAGCGCCTGCATCCGGAGGTATTCGCTCGACCCCACCGGCTCCGCGCGCAGCACGGTGTTCTCCGGCTGGAACGTCCAGCAGATGAACGCGGTGAAGCCGCCGGTTTCATCCTGGAGATCACGCAACCGCTGCAGATGCTCAATCCGGTCGTCCACGGTTTCCACGTGCCCGAACATCATGGTCGCGCTGGAACGCAGCCCCTGCTCGTGAGCCACGCGCATGACGTCCAGCCACTCGGTGCTATTGCATTTCAGCGGCGAAATCCGTTGCCGAACGCGGTCGACGAGGATCTCACCGCCACCACCCGGGATTGAACCCAGTCCCGCGGCGCGGAATTTAGCGATCAACTCCGGCAACGGCATGCCGAAAAGCTTGGAGAAATGCTGGAATTCCGGTGGCGAAAAGCCGTGTACGTTGATGTGCGGATACTTCTCCCGAATGTGGGAAAGCATCTCGAGGTAATGGTCGATCGTGAGGCTCGGATGATGCCCGCCCTGCAGAAGGATCTGGACACCACCAATGGACGTGAGTTCATCGAGCTTCTTGTCCAACTGCTCCTGTGTCAGGACGTAGTGATCTTCATCCTTCTCCGTGCGGTAGAACGCGCAGAACTTGCAGTAGACGTTGCAGACGTTGGTGTAGTTGATGTTCCGATCGACGATATACGTGACGATCTGCTCGCCGCGCCCCTCGAAGGCTTCCCGCTTTGCCAGACGCCGCCGGATGTTGGCCAATTCACCGAGTTCATTCAGCGGCAAATGATAAAGCGCGCGGGCGTCCTCCTGGGAAATGCGTTCCCCAGCCAGAACTTTGTCGATGAGGGCCTCGTCAAACGAAACAGCAGCGGCAGACATGGTGAAAAGGATTTAAGCCGAAATTGGAGGCGCGTCCAGAAACGTCGCGGGTGATTGCGAAGGACGGAGCGGCAGCATTTTTGACGTTCGCCGTGCTCTCGACGGTTTTTGGGAAACGTTCAACGTTCAACTTTCGACTCAACTTTCAAAGGTCGCGGAATCCACGTTCACTTCCGGATCTCAACCACCGCCGGACGGCTGGCATTCCCATACCGGTCAATCGCCTTCACCGCCACCGTGTCCGCCCCTTCTTCCACGGCGGCTTCTGACGCGTCTGCGGGCAGAACCTGGAGGCGCCATTTCCCTTTGTTTCTCGTTTGGACGGCCCACCAGCGGGATGGAATTTCGCCCACGGACTTCCACGTGATACCTCGCGCAGTCTGTGAGACCGACGGAATGGAAGGGTTCTGCGAACCGAGCCAGGGGCACGCTGGAACGAGCGCCACATCACGATAGGCGCCTTCGCGCAAAACGGCGTCGATTCCTCCGAGATCCCGCATCAGGCTTTTCATGTCCCAACAGATTTGGCCGGGCACACTTAATGGCGCGCCCGCAGGATCAGGTGCTGTTTGCCGCGTGATGGCGATCTGCCGGGCGATTTCCTGTGCGGGACGCTGCGGTCCGATCCGCTCCGTAGCCATTCCGGGCCAAAGATGCCGTCCCGTGCGGTTTTGTTGCGACCACCACTGATACAACACGGGAAAGCTCTGTGCCGCTGGCTCGATCGGCCAGTAGAGCTGCGGCGAAAAGTAATCGCACCAGCCTTCCTGGAGCCAACGGCGTGAATCGGCGTAGAGCTGGTCGTAGGCATCGAGCTTCGCTTCGATGCTCTCGGGAACTCGCGGACGCCAGATGCCGAATGGACTGATGCCAAACTTCACCCACCGCTTCTCTGCTTTGATGGAGCGATAGGTCGACTCGACGAATTCATTGATATTTTCCCGCCGCCAATCGCCGCGGTTCAATTTCCCGCCGCCTGTTAAATAACGCTGCCAGGTGGCGTCATCCGGAAATGGAGCAATCACGCCAGCTTTGTCGCGGATCGGATAGGGATAGAAATAGTCGTCGATGTGGACACCATCCACGTCGTAACGCTTCACCACGTCGAGGATCACCCGCCGCACGTAATCGCGGACGGCTGGTTCGCCAGGATCGAGCAAAAGCTGGCCGCCATATTTGCGTACCCACTCGGGATGAACCCGCGTGACGTGGCTGGCGGAAACAGACGCCTGGAGAGACGTCAGCGCACGAAAAGGATTGAACCACGCATGCAGTTCCAGGCCACGCGCATGCGCCTCAGTGATAGCCCAGGCCAATGGATCGTAACCCGGCGCCTGGCCCATTTTTCCGGTGAGCGAAACCGACCACGGCTCGATCTTCGAGTCGTAAAGCGCATCGGAAGACGGACGCACCTGAAGCAGGATCGCGTTCAAGTGCAGATTGACAGCGCGATCGAGGATGGCCTGCAACTCCACTTTTTGCTGAGCCATGGGAAGTCCCGCCTTCGACGGCCAGTTCAGATTGTAAACTGTGGCCACCCAAACCCCGCGAAACTCACGCGGAATTTCCGGCGGTTGCTCGGCCGCGCGGAGCGGAACGAAAGACACGGCAATAAGGCCAAAGACCGAAAGTATCCGATGGAAACGCATGAGGCTGCATCAGCTTCCACAGGCAAGCGGACCCATGCAACCATCTGTTCCGGCAGGCGAGATTTCAGGAGAGGGAATAAACCGGCGGACCTGTCCTCTTATTTTGGAAACTCCTCGTGACCAATATGAACAATGACAAACCCACGCCTCTCCGCAGCGGCTACGAACTGCTCATTCGAGGCGCTTCGCTGCTTCAGTCTCCGGTACTGTTGATCATCCGGCTGTACTGGGGATGGTCCTTTTGCACGACGGGATGGGGAAAGCTGACTGGTCACGCCAATGTTGCGGAGTATTTCGCCTCGCTCAATATTCCACTCCCCGGGCTTAATGCCTGGTTTGCGGGAGCGACCGAGTGTTTTGGAGGGGTTTTCCTGCTGATCGGGTTGGCGTCGAGACTGACAACTCTTCCGTTGATCTTCGTCATGTTCGTCGCTTATGCGACTGCCGAGTCTGATAAGTTACACAAGATCTTCTCAGATCCGGATGCCTTTACGGGAGCAACGCCTTTCCTCTTTCTCTATACTCTAATCATCGTGCTCGCCTTTGGCCCAGGCGTGTTTTCGGTGGACTACTTGCTCGGGCGGTTTGTGTTTAAGAAGGCGGAGAAGTGACAGCTGTCGGCGTAGTGTCCCTTGGTTGAACGCATCAGTTGCGCAAGAGATGCGCTGCGTGATGGTTTCCAATTTATCACATCCATTCTCCATTCCATCCGTGTCGGACCGCTGGGACAGCGGTCCCTACCAAAGTGTGACGTCGCCTCCAAGCAAGTGCATACCGGCATCAATTGGAAGATAACGGCTCTGGCACACCTTTCAGAGTCCTTTTCGTACTAACCCAACCCAGTGGTCTTTGAGCACCTTTGGCTATCCTCTGCCAAGCCTCCGGCTTGCTGGCGTATGGTGACAACGGAACTTACTTCACACTCGCCACGGTCGGCGTCGCCGCCGTCTGGGACGGCTGAAGCGCCGCGATAATGGGCTGCGGGAAAATGCCGAAGAAGATCGTCGCCACGGCAAGAACCGTGATCACCAACCTGGCCAATGGCCCGACGGTGATGGGCGTATCATCATTCGGCTCCTGCCAATACATCGCGCTGACAATGCGCAGATAATAGTAGAAACCCGCCGCCACGGTCACGATACCGATTCCCACGAGGAAGAAATGATGCTGCTCCACCGCCGCGGCAAAGACGAGGAACTTGCCCATAAAACCCGCGGTAAACGGAATGCCGGCCAGCGAAAGCATCGCGATCAACATCCCCGCAGCGAGGAAAGGAGAGCGCTTGCCCAAGCCATTGAAATGCATGATGTCGTCGCCGCGTGAGTGGCGGGCCACGATGATCATGACGAGGAACGACAGCAAGGTCATCAGAAGGTAACCCGCTAGATAGTAACCGATGGCCACATTTGCGGCGCCGGGATTTGCCATCTCTGAACTAACACTGGCAACCGCCACAAGGATATAACCGGCATGTGCGATGCTCGAGTAAGCGAGCAACCGCTTGAGGTTATCTTGCGGCATCGCCGCGAGATTTCCGTAGATGAGGCTCAGCGCCGCCAGAATTGCCACGAGCGAAAGAATCTTTCCACTGACCGTTGGAAGCACGAGGAACGGCTGAAGCACGCGGATCAGGACGATGAAGCCGGCGGCCTTGGAACCAACCGAAAGGAACGCCGTGATGGGCGTTGGGGCACCCTGATACACGTCCGGAACCCAAAGCTGGAAGGGAGCGGCCGCCACCTTGAAGCCGAGGCCGATCATCACCAGCATCAAGCCGAAGAGAAGCGCCTGCTCAGAGCCGTGCAGTTGCGGCAATTTCACCGCAATCTGCGAAAGATTCGTTTCACCAGTGACCCCGAAGATCCACGTGATGCCGTAAACGAGGAAGCCTGTGCTCAAGGCACCGAGGATGAGATACTTCACGCCTGCCTCGAGCGAGGCCGGATTCCGCCGCATGTAAGCCACCAGGATATAGAATGAGATGGTCACCAACTCGAGCGAGACGAAGATGAGCAGGAAATCCACCGCGGAGGCCATGAACATGAGGCCCGCACAGGTGAAGACCGGCAGCGAGTAGAACTCACCAAGTCCGGCGCCAGGCGTTTCTCCCGGGATGAAGCGCTCAACCACGCTCCGGTATTCCAGACACATCACGAGCACCACGATCGTGGTCAGCAGAGCGATGCGTTTAAAGAATAGGGCCGTAGGATCGGCAGAATAGAAATGCCAGAAGCCAGTCTCAGGCAGCGGCGAAGGATTGCCGGGTGTGAAGAAAGAAAAGGCGAAAACCCACGCGAGCACGAAGATCGCCGTCTCGGGCATCCAATTCTTGTTCCCGTCCTTCGAAAACGACTCGGCGAGCAGCAGGAAGACGCCGAGAATGAGGACAATGATTTCTAGAGTAATGGGCGCAATCGGGTGCATGAGCGTTTAGCGGAGCAGCGCTTCGATGGTCGGCTTGAGGTAGGAGAGGAAGTAATTGGGGGCGAAACCGGCGATGAGCAGCGTGACGAGAAGCAGAATCACCGGCCAGCGCATGGAAGCGGAGGGATCGGTCCATCCCGCAACCACAGCCTTGTCGGGTTCACCGAGGAAGACCGCTTTATAAGCACGAAGCATATAGACTGCGGAAATCACCACGCCCCAAAGCGCGCCGATGGTAGCAAGCTGGAAGCTGGAGAAACCAAGGGCGGCGGAGCCGTTCTTGAAGGCTCCGAAGAAAACCATCACTTCGCTGGCGAAGTTCGCGAAACCAGGGAGACCGATCGAGGCAAAGGCCGCCACACCGAAAGCGAAGCCGAGGAATGGCATTGGCTTGGCAAGGCCGCCCAGGCTGTCGAACGACAGCGAGAGATGCCGTTCGCGGATCATTCCCGCAATCGCGAATAGTGCCGCGATGGAAAGGCCGTGAGCGAACATGAGCAGCGCAGCCCCACTCAATCCAATGAGATTGAACGAAGCGATGCCGAGGAAAATGTACCCCATGTGCATCACGCTGGAGTAACCCAGCATGAGATCGAGTTTCCGCTGCGCAATCGTGACGAGGCCGACGTAGAGGATATTGGCCACGAGCAGGATGAGCAGGAGATCCGCCCAATGTTTCGCGCCTTCGGGAAGCAGCGGAATTGCGACGCGCAGCAAACCGTAGAGGCCGAATTTCTTCAGTACACCAGCGTGCAGCATGGCTGCTGGAGTCGGCGCGGAAGCGTAGGCGGTAGGAGCCCAGGAATGGAAAGGAAAGAGAGAGACCAGCGTGCCGAATCCGATGAGAAGGAAGAGGAAAGGCCGCGCCTGCGCAGTCGCGGGAATCACCTTCGCCACCGCGAGCTGCTGAAGCCGCACCATGTCGAACGTCCGCGCGTCAGCCGGAAGCGCCTGGTAGAGATCCACCAGGCCGATGAGCAGGACGAAGCTGCCCAACGCGAGATAGATCGTGATCTTCCAGGCAGCGGCCTGACGTTCACCGGAACCCCAAAGACCGATAAGGAGGAAGGTCGGGATCAGCGCCAGCTCATGGAAGCCGTAGAAGAAGAACAGATCCTGCGAGGCAAAGGCGCCAGCTGCTCCCGCCGTGATGAAGAGCACGCAAGCGTAGAAGAGATTCTCGCGTCGCTCGATCTTCGGGGTCACGCAAACGGCCGCAAAAGTCACGATGCCGGTGAGTAACAGCATGACAAGACTCAGGCCATCCGCAGCGACATAGTATTTCAGGTCCCAACTCGGAATGATTGGAAACTGCGAGGCAAACTGGAAGCCTCCCACCGCGCGGTCATAAGAGAAGAGCGCAAGAAGCGAAATGACGAACTCCGCGAGACCGGCAAGCAACGCCGTCTTGCGCGCGGGCGCACCCAGCAGAATGCCGAGAGCGGCGATGATCGGAACGAAAATGAGCAGATTGAGCACGTTCGTGGAGTAGTTAGAGAGTCATCACTTCGCGAAGACGGTGTAGTAGATCAGCGCCACAACACCGATGCCGAAGAGGAAGGCATATCCCTGAAGATTGCCGAACTGGAAGAAGCGAAGAACGAAACCGGTTCCCCAGGCCGCACCGCTCAAGCCGCGAACAAGCAAACCGTCGAGCACCCATTTGTCGAAGAAGCGGAAAGCTTTCGCGAGAAGGTCCTGCGTGCCGCCGATGAGAACGGCGTAGATTTCGTCGAAGTAGAATTTGTTTTTGAAGAGGCGGATCGTGATCGGCTCCTTGGCCTTGCCGGAGTAGGTGACCCACGCGATTCCCGCTCCCAAGAGAAATGCGCCAATGGCCAGAATCGGGACGATAACAGTTTCGGGAACAGCGTGCAGGCGTTCGACGAAGGCCTCACCAAAGATCGCACCTGAAACCAATGGCCAACCGGCGATGACGGAGAGAACCGCAAGAATCAACAGTGGCAAGGTCATGGCGGCTGGGCCGTCGTGACCGTGCTCCGCTTCATGGGTGCGGGCCTTGCCGAGGAAAGCCACGACCACCAACCGCGTCATGTAGAAGGCGGTCAGGAAAGCGGTTCCAAGGGCGAGGATGAAGATGCCGAATCCCTTCTGATAAGCGGCGAGAAGAATGATGTCCTTCGAGAAGAAGCCACTCAAGGGCGGGCATCCCATCAAAGCCAGCGTGCCAATGGCAAACGTCCAGAAGGTCTTTGGCATGCGGCTCTTGAGGCCGCCCATGCGCCAGATGTCCTGTTCATGATGTAACGCGTGGATCACTGCGCCAGCACCAAGGAAGAGCAGCGCTTTGAAAAAGGCGTGAGTAAAGAGATGGAACATCGCCGCATTCGGCGCAGCCGCACCCACTGCCGAGACCATGTAACCCAGTTGCGACAGGGTCGAGTAAGCGAGAATCCGCTTGATATCATCCTGCTGTGTGGCCATCAGCGCCGCGAGCACCGCGGTAATGATACCGATCCAGGCGATCACATCGAGCGCCGCCGGTGAAGCACCGATGAGGAAGAACACGCGGGTCAACATGTAGACGCCAGCCGCGACCATCGTAGCGGCGTGGATCAATGCAGAAACCGGCGTCGGGCCTTCCATGGCGTCCGGCAACCAGACATGGAGCGGGAACTGAGCGGATTTACCAACCGCACCGCAGAAGATGCACAGAGCCGCAACCGTCAGATACTGCGGGTTAGCGGTGAGGATGGACATCTTTGCCTGAATCCCTTCCGGGCCGGCGAAACGAATCGCTCCCGTGGCACTCCACACCATCAGGATTCCCAACATGAAACCGAAGTCGCCGATGCGGTTCGTGATGAAAGCCTTGTTCGCTGCTTTGGCCGCCGATTCCCGCTGGAACCAATGGCCAATCAACATGTAGCTGCTCACGCCAACCAGTTCCCAGAAGATGAACATCATCACGAAATTGTCCGCGAGGACGATTCCGAGCATCGAGAACATGAACAGCGAGAGGCCACCGAAGAATCGCGCCTTCGCCTCGTCATTCGCCATGTACACGAGCGAATAAATGTGAACCAGCATCCCCACGCCCGTCACGACGAGCAGCATCACCTTGCTCAGCGGATCGACGGCCAGGCCGATCGGAACCTGCAAAGCGCCACCAAGATCGAGCCAGGAGATCTGATTCGCCTCCCCGGAAAACGGAGTCACAAAGGCGACGAGGCTGCCCAGGAAGGAAGCGCAAACGGCAAAGACCGAAAACAGCGCGCTCAGATTGCCCGACTTCCGCGTGAAAACCAAAATGCACGCGGCGCTGATCAACGGGCACAGGAGAATGAACCAGGGAATGTGGCTGTTCATTTAGAAGAGGATGGGGTCCACGAAATACACAAAAAACACGAAAGGGTTAGGCTTGAAGGATCGACCCTAAAACTTCAGCGAACTGATGTCCTCCACATGGGTGGTTTGGCGGGCGCGGAAGAGGGCGACGATGATCGCGAGGCCCACGGCGACTTCGGCGGCCGCGACGGTGATGATGAAGAAAACGAGGATCTGCGCGTTATAGTTCGGCATCAGAGCCGTTCCACCACCGGCGAGTGCCCGGGGTACAAGATTGAAGCGGGAGAAGGCAACGAGCGAGAGATTCGCGGCATTCAGCATCAGCTCCAGGCACATGAAGATGATGATGATATTCCGGCGCAACAGCACCCCGGCAAAGCCGATCGCGAAGAGGAGTCCGCTGGCGAGAAGGTAAGAATTAAGCGTGAGCGTCATGGAGTTACTTCAATTCGCGCTTGGAGAGAACGACCACGCCAATGGTCGCGACGAGAACGAGAACGCCGATCACCTGGAACGGCAGATTGTGCGTGCTGAAGAGCGTCATGCCGACTTCGCGCACGTCGTCAATATTGCTTTGACCGAGCGGCGGGAAGGCCTGGTGCCCCACATCGAAGCCCTTCAGGACAAACCAAAGCTCGGCGATAAATCCGGCAGTCACGGCACCACCACCGACCCAGGCGGGGAAGTTCAGACCGCGCCGCTGCTCGGACTTGAGGTCCAGCAGCATGATGATGAAGAGAAACAGCACCATCACCGCGCCCGCATAAACCAGCACCTGGATCACCCCGATGAAATAGGCATCCAGCCCGACGAACAGCGCCGCGAGGCAAAGGAATGAGACGACGAGGCTCAGAGCGCTCGCCACTGGATTGCGGTTAACCACCACCAACACTCCGAAGAAGAGCATCAGTCCGGCGAAGAACCAGAAAAGGACGGGAGACATTAGCGATTGCGGATTGCGAAGTGCGAAGTGCGGGGCAGCCGGATCATTTCTCCGGATTCCACTTGTGAACGAGGTCGTGCATCACGCCGCCGAGTTCATAAAGCTTCTGCTTGTTGTGGACCATCTCCTTCCGGCTCGTGCCGGTAATGGCGTAATCCTTGCGGAGAAAGATCGCCTGCTCAGGGCAGACCTCTTCGCACAATCCGCAGTAGATGCAGCGGATCATGTCGATATCGAATTCCTCCGGATATTTCTCTACTTTGGCAAACTTGCTTTCCGCGGGAAGTTCGCCGGGCTTGATGCGAATGGCGCGCGGCGGGCAGATGAATTCGCAGAGCTGGCAGGCGACGCAGCGCTCGCGATCGTGATCGTCTTTCACGAGCGTCGGCGCCCCGCGATAGTGCTCGGGCATCTGCTTATCCCAACGCTCTTCGGGGTATTGCATGACCACCTTGGTTTTCCCGGTGAGCATGTTTTTGAAATGCTTCCAGGTAATCGCCAAGCCGGCGACGATGCTCGGAAGGTAAGCCTTCTCGGAAAGTGTAAGCTTCGGACGAGGAACGGTGTAAGCCATGGCTATTTGATGAACGCCAGGATGCCGGCGGTCAGAAAGATGTTAACCAACGCGATTTCAAAGAGGTAAAGCCAGCCGACTTTCATCAACTGATCGTAGCGGAAGCGGGGCAGCGTCCAGCGCACCCAGATAAAGACGAGAAGAAGCAGGAATACCTTCGCGAAGAAGACGGTGATGTGAACGAGGCCGAGGATGATGCCCCAGATCCCGGTCGAAAGTTCCGGCGTGTTGTCCGGGATGATGTGGAACGGAATATCCCAACCGCCCAGGAAGAGGACGACGATGAGTGAGCAACCGGTGATCATCGCGGCGTATTCGCCAAGGAAGAAGAGGGCAAACTTCATCGCCGCGTACTCGGTGTGATAACCCGCGACCAGTTCCGTCTCAGACTCGGGAAGATCGAACGGCAACCGGTTCGTTTCCGCAAACATTGAGATGGTGAAAACCACGAACGAAATGAAAATCGGGATGAGCAGCACCCAGCGCTGCAGAGTCAGCCCCTCTCCCCAAAGCGGGAAGAGCAGCCAGCCATTGTGCGATTGGTAGCTGACGATGTCGGAGAGATTGAGCTTTCCGAAAACCATCAGCACCGGCACCGCGCTCAAGCCCAGCGCCAGCTCGTAAGAGATCATCTGCGAGGACGAACGAATACTGCCAAGGAACGGGTACTTTGAGTTCGAAGACCAACCGGCGAGTACGATGCCATACACGCCGATGGAGGCGACGGCGAAGATGTAGAGGATCCCGACATTCACGTCGGCGATGACCATCTTCTGCCCGAAGAGATAACTGCCGAAAGGAATGACGGCGAGCGTCGTCAAAGCCGGCACCATGGCCAGGATGGGCGCGAGGATGTAGTAGAACTTATTGACGTGCTTCGGCGTGAACTCCTCTTTGAGCAGGAACTTCACGGCATCCGCGACCGGCTGACCAAGTCCTCCCAAGAACGGCGAGAAGTCTTTCTTGGCGCCGAGCAGGGTTAGGGGGAAGCCGGTCCGGTTGGGGCCGAGACGATCCTGGATCAGCGCACTGACGCGCCGCTCGGCGTACACCGTGTAGCTGACCATGGGCAGCACCACGAGGAAGATGAGAAACAACGTCTTGGCGACGGAGCTGAGAACGATCAGCCAGGGGATGGATTGAAGAAATTCCATTGGGCGAAAAGGTCGAAATCAGGCTTTGGAGAGCAGTTGCACGCCGAGGTCTCCGATTTTGCTGAGGTTCAGGCCGGAGAACTCTTTCACGGAGTCGGCCATCTGCTTGAAGACGTCTTCGATGGCGTGGAGTCCATTCGATCCGGCAACGGCCTGCACGAGATCGCGGAGGATTTCCCAGTCATCCCGCGCTTCGCCCGGGGCTTGCACCGCGCGGTTAAGCCGCTGGAGACGGCCTTTGATATTGATCATCGATCCACGCTTTTCTGCCCAGGCACTGGCTGGCAGGAGCACGGTGGCATTTTGCGTCGTCTTCGTCGGAAGGATTTCCGTGACCACGAGCGCTTCGAGCTTGGCCAGATCAGCCGCTTCGAATCCGCACTCGGTCAAATCTTCCCCGAGCGAAATCAGCGCTTTGATCGTTCCGTTCTTCACGCCATCTGCAATATCCTTAAGCCGTGAGCCGGGTTCGCCGCCTGCCACATCGAGAAGCTTGGCTCCCGCGGTATTCGGGTTCTTATCCGCCACGATCATGATGCCGTCGGGCTCGCCCATGCGAGGCACAACGTCGATCTTTTCAATGCTGAGCGAACTGGCAAGCCGCTTCGCAAGGAAGAGCTCTTCATTCGTCAGCCGGGCCGACGCGACCATCGCGATGGCTCCGCCGGAGTGCTTCTTCAATTGCTCACCAGCAACCGCAAGGGCTTGGCTCCAGGAAGCAGGCGCGCCTTTGACGGCCGGCGCCTTGAGACGCTCTTCGCTGCCAACATACTTGAAATTCAGACGATATGAATCCGGCAGCCAGCAGGAGTTGACGTCGTTATTCTCACGCGGCGTGATGCGGTAGATCTTTTCCTGACGCGCTCCGATCGTGATATTGGCGCCGAGTCCGTCATTCACGTCGATGGTCCTGGTTTCCTTGAGGAACCACACGCGCATCTTGAACCGGAAATCGGTCGAAGTCAGCGCGCCCACCGGGCAAATATCCACGGTATTGAGCGAGTAGTTGCTATCGAGCAGACGCTCCGGATGACACGCGATCGTGGAGAAAGAGCCACGGTCGACAAAGCCGAGCACGTCATCCTTGGCCACTTCCTTCATGAAGCGGATGCAACGCGAGCAAAGCACGCAGCGCTCGGCATCGAGCGTGACCCGCGGCCCGAGCTCGACGTTCTTCGGCTTCTTGACCTTCCGATCGAGGAAGCGCGAACCGGCATTGCCGTATTCCACGGAAAATTCCTGCAAACGGCATTCGCCGGCCTGATCGCAAATGGGGCAATCGAGCGGGTGATTGATGAGGAGAAACTCCATCACGCCCTTGCGGCAGTCCTGCACCATGGGCGAATCCGTACGGAGCCCCATGCCTTCGGCAACATCCTGCGCACAGGAGATCTGCGGACGCGGGATCCAGGCAATCTCCGGCTTGCCGTCGGCGCCGATCACCGGCTTGCGATCCGGCCCCATCTTGGGCATGCCCATTTCGATCAGGCACATGCGGCAGTTACCTGGCGAAGAGAGCTTCGGGTGATAGCAATAACGGGGAACGAATTTTCCCGCCTGGCTGCAGGCTTCGATCACGCGCGTTCCCTTGGGGAACTGCATCCAAACGCCATCAACCTGGACGTTGAGCATTTGCGGTGGGGCTGCGGTCTCGGTGCTCATTGAGAAATTACAAAGGAAAGGTCAGCGAACTGCGGTGGTGCTGAGGGAACTGAGGACGGAGGAAGTGACATCTTTGCCGCCTCCGAGGTTGGTGACGAAACTGCCGATCGTCCAGATCGGCCCCCAGGGAATCCCCCACCAGCCGAGGAACAAGGAAATGAAAACGAAGGGAAGCCCTTTCACCGTCGCACTCTCTCCGGCACGGACGAAATAGATATCCGAAGGCCGGCGAAAGGTCATAACGAGCACCGAGATACAGTAAGTGAACATCACAAACCGAGCGCCACGCTCGATCTCCGCCTGCAAGTCTGCGGGCGTCATCCCATTAATGCCGAGGATCTTGGTGGCCATGTTTATCGGGTCGCGGCTGGAGCCATGATTTCACTGCCGTTGCCACGCGGAGCGGGAACAACGGGGATGGACTCGTTCTTCACCAATTCCTCGGAGTTGTACTCCGGAGGCATCGGCGGCGGGACAGACTTCTTCGATTTTCCGACGAACTCTTCGCGGAACTTCGCCACGAAACTTTGCACCGGCCAGGAGCAAGCTTCGCCGAAAGCGCAGATCGTTTTGCCTGCGATGTTATCGGCGACATTCTTCAACACCTCGGGATCCTTGTCGGTGCCACCACCGGCGATGATGCGATCGGTGATCTTCTTCATCCACAACGAACCCTCGCGGCACGGCGTGCACTGACCGCACGATTCGTGGGCGTAGAATTCGTTGATGTTATTCAGCATCTCCACCATGTCGCGCGTGTCATCCATGATGATGACTCCGCCGGAACCCGCCATCGATCCAGCCGCCGCCAGAGTATCGAAATCCATCGGCAGATCTTCGAGCGTCAGCTCCTTGTCCTTGATCTTATACTTCTCGCCCGCCTTCAGCACCTTGGCCGAGGAACCACCGGGAATGACCGCTTTCAGCGTGCGCCCTTCCTTCACTCCACCGCACACGTCATTGATCAGTTCGCCCATCGTGATCGAGCCCACTTCCACTTCATAGTAACCGGGCTTCCGCACGTCGCCAGATACGCACAAAATACGTGTCCCGGTGTTATTCGGACGTCCGATCTTCGCGTACTCCGCACCACCCATCGCCACGATGTGCTTCACGTGACAGAGTGTCTCGACGTTATTGACGATCGTCGGGCACTGATAGAGGCCGAGTACCGCCGGGAAATAAGGCGGCTTGATGCGCGGATACGCCCGCTTGCCTTCCAAAGATTCGATGAGGCCCGTTTCTTCACCGCAGATATAAGCGCCCGCGCCGCGGTGCACGTAGATCTCGCAGTCAAAACCGGAGCCCTGGATATTCTTCCCGAGGAAATTGTGTTCGCGAGCTTCCGCGAGCGCTTTCTCCAGGATCTGAGCACCCTCGGGGAATTCGCCGCGGATATAGAGATAGGCCAGCTTTGCGCCGACCGCGAAGCAGGAGATCACCATTCCCTCGATCAACTGATGCGGATCCTGGTGAATGATATAGCGATCCTTGAACGTACCCGGCTCGGATTCGTCAGCGTTGCAGATGAGATAGACCGGCTTTTCGCCGCCCGGCTTGATGAAGCCCCACTTCACACCGCAAGGGAAACCGGCGCCACCACGTCCGCGCAGGCCAGATTTCTTCACTTCCTCCACGATCTCCTGCGGCTTCATCGCAAACGCCTTCTTCAATTCGGCATAACCGCCATCGTTGAGATAGGTCTGGATATCGTTTTTCCAGCCGTCGCGATCGATGTTCTTGAAAATGAGGCGGCGCTCACGCGAATGTGGAGGACTGACGCGAGGCAGCGTGGCGTCCGACTTGTTGAGCTTCAAAAGATCCGCCGCCTTATCGACGGCAATATTCTCCTTGAAGAGATCGTCCACCATCGCGACTGGCGCGGAACCGCAGCTCGCGAGACACTCAACAAATTCGACGGAATACTGGCCATCCGGACTAACGGCGACGGGATTGCCGTGACCAGAATTGTGCACTTCGTGCCCGTGACCATGATCATCTCCGTGTGACCCGGTGCCATTGTACCCGGCGAGCCACTTTTGGATGTCGATATTCGCGGCTTTCGCCACGGCATCGCGGAGTTCGTAAGCACCCGCCATCGCGCAAGAGAGCGTGCGGCAGACCCGGATGTGCCGTTTGCCGGCGGGCTCGCGGCGGAACATCGGATAGAAGGTCACCAGCTCCAGCACATTGATCGGCTGCAGTTCGAGTTTCTCGGCGATCCAGGTGACCGCTTCGTCCGAAATAAAGCCGAAATGCTCCTGCCACAGATGCAACAATGGCAGGGAAGCGCTACGCTTCGAAACGGGATAGTGCGAGATGGCCTCGTCGATTTTGGTGAGAAGCTCGGGCGGAATGGTCATGGCTTGTTCTCAGGCGTGGCGGGTTTTTCGCCAAGGTGCGGAACTTCTGAGATCAGTTTGTTATCGAGAAAATGGAGGGTAATCGTCTGGCCGTCCTGCACATAGGTATAGCGCACAAGGTCGAGTTCCTTCTTCTGCGTCTCGAGCTCTACTTTGTGCGATTCGACAGATTTCGGCGGACCGAGGATCGATTCCACTTCCTTGGTGCTGACGCCGACGTCCTTGTTCCCCTTGTCCGTCTGATCCTTGGCACGTGCGTACTCCTTGTTGATGGCATCGATGTTCGCGTTCGTGAAACGCGGCCCGCACGCGCTCAGCGCAAATGCGAGGGTAAGGGTCGATGCTATGGCGGCCAGGGAATGCACGGCTCGGTCAGTGTGCGAAGCGGTGGCGAACCTCGCAAGGTGAATTTGTGAAACTTTTCACAAAGTCGCCCTACCGAGGGAAAATGCGGGGTTTTTTGGGGTGATGGAGAGCGGCGGAGAGGCCTCGCGCGGAGCCACGGAGTTCGCGGAGGGGGAGAGGATTTTGGAATCAGCATTTGGGATTTGGTTTGGAGCATGAACGCTCTTTCATGTCCTTCATGGATCTTCCCTCTGCGCGAGCTCCGCAGCTCGGCATGAGGCATGTCCACACGAACACTGCAACCACACGCTCTCATGAAAAAGATCAATACGAATGAACTGCCCGACGAAACCTGGTCTTCGCCGAAGGGCAAATTTGGCGGCGCCGGCAAGGAAATATCGGAAGCGTTGGGCCGGGTCCCCTCCTCCACCGATCTGCTCGAACGGCATCCTTTCGATGTCGAAATCGTCCGCATCCCCGTCGGCAAGGTCAATTATCCGTATCATCAGCATAGCGCCCAGTGGGAGTTTTACCACATCATCTCCGGGACAGGACTGGTCCGGCATGCGGAGGGCACAACGCCGGTCGGACCCGGCGACGCCTTCATTTTCAAACCGCACGAGCCCCATCAGATCACCAATACCGGCACCGAGGAACTGATCATGTACGTCGTCGCCGATAATCCGATGGGCGAAGCGGTCTACTATCCCGACGGCAAGAAATGGGGCGTGCGGACACCTGATCGCCATCTCGTCCGCACCGAGGTGACGGACTATTACGAAGGAGAAGAATAGCTCGAAGACAGCGCAGCAGTGCGCGACCTTTCCAAGCGGCGTCCGTTTGCGCCTCCCATAGGCCCCAATCGTCACATGAGTCCCATTGGGTCCCATCCGCGGAATGCCCCACCCCGTGCGCCCATCCCACAAAATCCACACTAAAACTGCGGCTCATTCGCGGTTTTTCAGGCTACCCCGCCTCTCGTATTCCATGAAGCTCCTCCGCCCTCTCGCCATCGCTTACCTTGCCACAACCTGGATCGGTTCCGTTTCCGCCGCCGAACCGCACCTGGGCGGCGACGGGATCGATATCGACGCCGGCAGCCTCGGCAAATTCACCATCGAGTATCCCCAGCTCCTCGATGGCAGCCAAAAGCCCGTGCACAAGTTGCTCGAGAAAAAGACGACGGGAAAAGCGGCGACGCTGAAATACGATGACGGCACGGAACTCGACGTCTCGGTCGGCAACGGCGGCAAAGTCGAGATGCGCTTCCCGCATCCGCCCGCCGATGTGAAGAACATCGACTTCGAGATGCACATCCCGATCGCCTTCAATCAGGGCGGAAAATGGCACATCGGCGACAAGGAAGCGGATTTCCCAGTCACGAAACCGGCCTCCCCTCACCTCTTCCAGGGACACGCCCCGGCGCTGCGGATTCAGAATTTCGAAGGAAAGATCCTTGAAGTGAAAGTGCCGGAGAACAGCTTTCTCCAGCTCACCGATAACCGGGAGTGGAATTGGGGCATCTTCCATTGGAAATCCCTCACGCCGTTCGACCCGAATCGCCCCGAGTTCGCTCTGATCATCAGCACGTCGACTGCCACGAGCGGAAAGGCGCAGCCGCTGGTCGATCAATTCGGTCAGTCGACCCGTGCCGATTGGCCGGACAAGGTGAAGAGCCTCGAAGAACTCAAAGCCGACGCCGACGCGGAGAAAGCCTATTACGCAAATCTGCATCCGCCGGAATTCGACGCCTTTGGCGGACTGCCGAAGAGCGGCGAAACGCTCGGCCTGAAGACGACCGGTTTCTTCCATGTGGAAAAGAAGAGTGACCGCTGGTTTCTCGTCGATCCCGCCGGCAATGCTTTCTTCCACTTTGGGCTTTGCGGGATGAATCCCGGCGATGACTTCACGCTGGTGAAAGGCCGCGAATCCGCCTTTGCCTGGCTGCCCACCCGCGGCAGTGAGTTCGACAGCGGTTTCAAGGCAGACGCCAACGGCACAGTCGTCTCCTTTCATCTGGCCAACATGATTCGAAAGTACGGTCAGCCGTATAACCTCGAAGATTACTCGGCCCGAATGATCGAGCGGGTTCGCAAGTGGGGTTTCAATTCTGGCGGAGCCTTCTCCGGCATCGGAGCCAAGGCGCGTAATACCGCACAGTTTCCCTTCGTTTCTCACTTACCCCTCGCCGAATGGGAAGGCATCCCGCGTCTGCCCAGCATCGGCGAAACGTTCGATCCCTTCGATGAAAAGACGCGCGCCCGCATCGATGCGAATTTCGCCAAGTCCCTGCCCGCCCAAGCGAACGATCCGCTGATCATTGGCCATTTCATCACGAACGAGCCGACTTACGAGAACATCGCACACATGGTTCCGGCGCTGAATGCCAACTATGCGTGCAAGCTGAAGTTCGTGCAGTGGCTATCCGACAAATATAAAACGATCACTGCATACAATGCCGCATGGGAAGCGCAGGCCGGGTCCTTCGATGAGCTGAAGGATCGCGTGCTGAATGTAAAATCCCAGGCCGCCAAGGACGATGCACACGCTTTTGCCGGCGTCTTCCTCGACGAATATTTTCACCTCGTCTCGGACACTTACCGCCGGTACGACACCCATCACCTCCTCCTCGGCAGCCGCCTGCAGCCGGGTACGATCAATGACGAACAGCTTTGCCGGATTTGCGGCAAGTATCTCGATGTCATGTCGTTCAATTACTACACCGTGGGGGTGGATAAGGAATTCCTCCAGCGGATCTATCGCTGGACCGGTGGGTTGCCGATGATGCTCAGCGAATTCTATTGGTCCGCACCGAAAGAGTCAGGTCTAGCCGGCGGCAGTGAACTGGCCACCCAGCAAGAGCGCGGCCTGGCTTATCGGAACTATGTCGAGCAAAGCGCTTCGCTCGGATTTGTGATTGGTATCGAATGGTTCACCCTCGTGGACCAGGCCGCGACTGGACGCTGGTTTTCCGGCTTCGACGGCGAACGCGCCAATACCGGCATCATTGCCGTGACCGATCGTCCGTGGAAGGGAATGCTGAATGAGGCGACCAAGACGAATTACGATATCTATAAAGTGCTGCTTGGGGAGCGCCCGCCGTTTGTCTTCGGTGACCCGCGTTTTCAGAAGAAGAAGTAGGGAAACTGAAAGCGAAAAGTTCGAGGCACGGCGTTCGAGCGCCCATAATAGAAGCAGCGTCCCGCCGCTTGGAAACGGTGGAATGCAAGTTAAACCCGGATCCTGCACATAACGCTTACGCGCTCAAACGCTCAATGCGCCGTGATACACCTTCGATATATTTACAGAAAGTGCATCCAACTCGCAGACGTTGAAAATTGGGAGCACCCCAACAAGCGAGCACGTGAAGTGGGAAGGCGAGAAACGGTCGTTTTTTGGCAGCGCGGGCTGATAAAGGAGGGCGGGCTTGTAGCCCGCAGTGGCTTGGATCGCGCTGGATGTTTGGTCTGATTTATCGCAACCCTGATTGGTGCAACGTCAATGACTGCGGGCTACAAGCCCGCTCTCCTTTCCGTCTCCGGTTCCTCCGAGATTCGTTGCAAGTACGTGTCAGCCACAATTCTTGTTTCAGAAAAGTTCAGCGTTGGGAGTTTGGTGTTAACCACGCGGCAGACCAGATCCGCGATGGTCCTGTAACCAGCCCACTCAAGCGGCGGGACGCCGCTTCCACTATGGGCTCGCACCCTTAAAATCCGCTTTCGCGGTTCAGCGTTTGCGGCACTCGAAGGCCATCCTGCTCCCACTTTTAGGGGATAGCCGTTCCAATCCGAGAGAATAGCATCGGGAAAACCTTGGCGCATCACGCATCGGTGCTCCAACGATCCCCTCCTCCCAAACATGAAAATCTCCGTCATCGCGGGCGTACCTTGTCGTCTCAAGACACCGCGCCGGCGAAATCGCTTCGACCGGGTATGATGATGAATTCCATTTTCCGTACTCTCGGCGTGGCCTGTACCGGAATCACTGTCGGTTATCTGGCGGGCACGAGTTCTCGAATGCCCGAAACCGGGACACAGGTTACTCCTGTCATTGCGAAGAACGCGCCTGCGGAAAGCATCCCGCTTCATCCCGATTTTTCCGAGACAACGGTAAAAAGCAGTTCCGATTCTTCCACTCATCTCGCCATTTCGCGGGCCGAAGTGGAGGCTGTGATGAGCGAATTGAATCGCATCCCGAGTATGGAAGAGCGGCGCCGCAGATTTCGTGAAGTGATGCGGGCGTGGGCAGAATCCGATGGCCAGGCCGCCTTGACGTTCGCGCTCAATTTGCCGAAGAGCAGCGCCTATCTCAAACTCGACGCGATCGCCGCGGCAGCGCATGTTCTCGCCGCGCGGAATCCCGCGTATCTCAAGCAAATTATCGCCGAGATGCCGGAAAGTGCGATCCGGCAAACCTTCGTTCTCGAAATCGCCCGGCAGGGACCCGGCTCCGATCTCACTCAAACACTCGCGTGGGCGGAAGCGCTGCCTCAGGACCGGGCCCGAAGCGAAGCGCTGCGGATACTCCGTTCGCAATTGGCTCACCAAAATCCGGAGGAAGCGGCGCGGACGCTTGGCCGTATGCCCGAAGGATCTGCACGACAGAATCTGGCACAAACGATCGCCACCGAATGGGGATTGAGAGACCCTCATGCTGCAGCCCATTGGATCGCCGGCCTCTCTGCGGCAGAATGGGAAAATGCCGTTCCCGCGCTCGCCGCATCGTGGTCACAGGCGGATGCCCAAGCGTCCGGGGAATTTGTGGCCAATCTCCCCTCTGGAGAAATACAAGAGCGAGCCGCCATGTCGGTGATGGCAAGCTGGGCCATTCAAAACCCCAAGGCCGCCGGGAACTGGGCGATGAATTTTCCCGAGGGTAACTTGCGCGATCTCGGGGTGCGCGAAGTGGTGAATTCATGGACCTCCACCGATCCCGTCCAAGCTTTCGAATGGGTCAAACAAATCCCCGCGGGAAACACGCGGGATACGGCGCTGCGAAGTTATGCCGAGGGCGTCGGATATTGGTCCCCGGAGCAGGCAGTTACCGTGACAAATCTGATCGAGGATCAGGTCCAGCGAGAGGCCTCTGTCGAAAGCGTGATGCGGTCGTGGGCAGAAGTCGATCCCGCGGCCGCCAGGAGCTGGCTTGCGAAACAGAATTTTCGGTTCGGGCTGCAGAATCGGTTGAGCGCGCTGTTTGTTCCGCCGGGGAATTGAAAGTACTCCGGCTGACTATGCGCCAGAGTTCCCCTTAGGTTGTCGGCTGCTTCGCTGACCGCAGGCCCGGAGGGCCGCCGGACTTTAGCTCCGAGCGCTAGCCCGGAGAATCCAAAGCCATTGGACAGCCCCGGAGGGGCGTCGGACTCTCTACGTTTGTTATGGCAAATAGCGGGTTTCACCTCTCAGCATCCTTTTGTAGGCGCACTCTTCACAATCGGTTACTACGCCCCGGTGCTCCGACGCCCCTCCGGGCTGACCCGCGACCAACAAATCTCCGGGCTGTCGCCCGGAGCTACTCTCCAACGGCCCTCCGGGCCTGCGAGACATCACGCATCCAACTCTGTGTGCAAGTCCCAAAAAACAAGCCACCGGCATAACCGGTGGCTTATGAGTTATCTTAAATCAGTTAGCTATCCGGTCCACCGCCCACTAAGGCGACACCACAAAACTCTCCCACCCACCGATCGCTGTGCGATTGGCAATCAAGGGATTTGCCCCGGCATTATCCGCGCAGACATACTGGCTATTCGCCAGCGACCGCAGCGCGATGTTTCCATTTCCGGCATCGACTTCGGTAAACGATTCCCAAAAACCAACCGCCGTGCGGTTGGCGATCAAGGGCGAGCTTCCCGCGTTGTCGGCACAGACATATTGATTATTCGCCACCGCCCGGAAGGCGATGCGCCCATTCCCGGCATCCACGACCAGGAAATGCTCCCATGGGCCCGCCGCCGTGCGATTGGCGATGAGCGGCGAACTGCCGGCATTGTCCGCGCAAACGAACTCCGAATTTGCCTGCGCGCGCAACGCAATGGTCTGGCCCGGGATGAGCTTCTTCGGGGAGGCGATCGGCTGCGTCGGGCGGACGGAACTAAGCGCGATCTGACCTTTGAGCATCGCCCCACCGTCGCCCGTGAGACGCAGATAATAGTCGGACGAACACGTCGTTCCGTCTTCATCCAGCCCCCAGATTCCCGAACCGCTCGGCACCTGCGAGGCGTTCTCCGCCGTCTTCATGATCTGGTTGCCTTCGTTGAACTCATCGTACATCGAGATATAGATGCCCTGGCAGCCGGCGCGGATGACGTTGTAGAACTGGTGCCACATGAAATCGCCATGCACACGCTGGCGCAGTTGCAGGTCGCCCGGGAGGACGCACGGCTGGTAATCGATGTTGTTCGAATTGCAGTACGCCTGATCCGGAACCGTAAGGTTGGTATAGGCCCAATCCGAGCCCGAGATATCGCCGATCGCGCCGATCATCCAGGGCGAGATCATGTTCATGGCGTTATAAACCGGCATATAAGTCGCATCGGCCGTCCGCCAGTCACGACGCACCCCGCCGATCACATAGCAACCCTGGCTCTTGAACCAATTCACGACATCGAGACAGACCGACGGACTCCACGGATGATTCGTGTCATTCATGGCAATCCCCCAGAAACAAACCACCGGCTTGCCATTCTGCCGCGCGTACATGGACGAAGCCGTCAGCGCGGACATCTTATTCGTCCAGTCCGCCTTCACCTCCGTCTGCATATTTGTCCAGCCTCCAAGGTCGTACATAATGTAAAACTTGCGACCATAGGTCTCCGCCGCGGTCCGCACGCGCGAAGCGATGGCATCGCGCACAGGTCCTTCGTCGCCATTCGGATTGAACCGCTGCAGTGCCGCCGTATCGATATTATTCTGCTGCATCCACAGGAACTGCGTATTGATCGTCTGCTGGGTGTAAGAAGAAAATAACTTCGCCGGCTGGCCGCTGCCGAGGTTCGCGTAGTTGGTCTGAAACGTACTCGAGTATTCGCGCATATCGGGCCACGATTTGATTCCCGTGTTGGTCGGCGAAGGTGGATTCGCAGCGTTTCCGCTCCAGTGCCACCATGCGAGATAAGAGGGCAGCGGGGCGCCATCTCCACTGCAGGCAAACCAACCCTGGTAACCAACCGTAATCTTTCCGACGACATCTCCCGCCGGGCTGGCGGCGAAAACGGTAGTTAACGAAGTGAAGAGAACGGCACAGATACGCGCCGCTCCGATGAGGGATATTTTCATGTTCGGGGATATGTGAAACGAGCCGTCGCTTTTTCCGATCGGCCTGCCGAAACGCTAGCGATGCCGGATATGCGGAAATATCCCATTAAACGGGGAGGCAGCCGGAAATCGCGCTTCCGGGCTGAGGAAAATCGAGAACTTCCAAGTTGCGGGCCGGATACGTAAGAAATAGCGTGTTCACTCCCCCGAGCCTCCAAATAAGGCGCCAGAAAACTCCCCAGTCCGATCTCGTGCATTTCCCCTTCTGCTTTCGATTTCTCCGGCAGGCAGACCCGACGGTTTTGTGGAATGTGATCCTCCTCGTGATCTGCACCAGCTTGCTCGCGGCTCCGCAAGAAAAGGAAGCGCCGGACGACTTCACTCTGCAATTCAGCGTGGACGGCAAGGAAGTGATGCCAGCCGATGGCGGACTGCAGGTTCCCGCGAATGCGAAGGACATCAGTGTCGCGATCAAGGCCAAGCCTGGTGCAGCCCCACGATCCAATAGCTTTCGCTATCGCTTGGAGGGCGTCGATTCCGGGTGGCAATGCCGTTACTCTGACATGGGATTCGTTGCCCGCTTCCTGAGCCGAAACGGAGACCCGGTCCGCCACGACAATTTCTTTGTGAGCGGGGGCGACAGTCCTGGCTGGAAAGGCACCTTGAAGGATTCGATTCCTGTTCACCGGCGCGAAACTGTCACGGTTCCAAACGATGCCGAACGTCTCACCCTCATCGTTTCATCAGCCGGCGGTCCCCCTGCGGTTGGGATCTATTCGGCAGCGAATGTTTCCGTGTCTCGCCGGCTCCCGGATGGCTCGCAGGTCCAGCTCTTTCCGAGACCGGGCTTTCCGCCGATGCGACTCTCGTCCGATGGCACGCGGCCAGTGGACTGGATTCGTGACGGAGTGCATCCATCCCTGGCGAAAGTCGCGCCACTCGATGGTCCGGAGCATTCCGTGGCTCTGTGCATTTTCGATGATGACGCGACAGCGCACGCGGAATGGAGGCTCGCACCGCAGGCGGAAATTCCGGTTACGCCCGGAGAGACGTTGATTCTGCAGTGGGACGAATTGTATTGCATCGGCACCGTGGGCGACATCGTCGCAAGCTACCATTGCCCACCCGCCGGCAATTATCGGCTCGCGGTGAAAAGCATGTCACCGATGGGGACTACCTCCGTCGAGAAAGTCGTGAGGATCATCGTGTTCCGGCCTTACTGGATGCAGCCGTGGTTTTGGAATCTTACGGGTCTGTCACTACTGGCCGCGATCATTCTCGGTACGCGGGCAGTGATCCGGGCGAGATTGCGCGCCGATCTGCGGCGAATGGAACAGAAACACGCCATCGAACGCGAACGGCTGCGAATCGCGCGCGATCTTCACGACGATCTCGGCGCCCGCCTCACTCACATTTCGTTTCTCAGCCAACGCGCCACCGGAAAAGGTATTTCCCTCGAGGAGTCACAGGAAAAGCTGAGGAACATTTCCGATATGACGAAGAATCTCGTCTCGTCGCTTTACGAGACCGTCTGGTCAGTCGATCCCGAGAATGACCATCTGGACGCCCTCGTCGGCTATCTCACACAAATGGTGGATCAATTGTGCGGACCTCTGGCCATTCGCTATCGCATCAAAGCGCCGGATTCCATCCCCGATTGCGCCGTTGCCAGTGATGTCCGCCATAACATCAGCCTCGCCGCCAAGGAAGCGATCCACAACGCGATCAAACATTCGGCCGCTTCAGAACTCACGATTGCTTTTGAGATCACGAAGACCGCCTTCATCATCCTCATCTCCGACAATGGCCGCGGTTTCGATCCCAAGGCCGAAGTGAAAGGAAATGGGCTGAGGAATCTGCAACGAAGAATGACGATCGCAAATGGATCGGTCGTTGTGAAAAGCGCCACCGGCTGCGGCACGACAGTGCGGCTGGAAATGCCGCTGCAGCAGCTAAGTCTGACCCATTCTTGATATGCACGAGTCCGCCTACAAAAAGAAAACGGTCGCTTTGGTGGAAGATGACCTGCAATTCCGTGCGGAAATCGAGTCGCTCCTGAAATCGGCGCCAGATGTCGAACTCCTCTTTTCCGTCGGAACCGGCGAGGCCGCCATCGAACGGCTGAAGGAGAATCTGCCGGATGTCATCCTCATGGACATTCATCTGCCAGGCATGTCCGGTGTGGATTGCGTCAAAATCCTCAAGCGCAAGAACACCTCGCTCGAAGTTGTGATGTTAACCGTCTATCAGGATTCTGGCAGTATCTTCCGCGCACTGAAAGCAGGCGCCAATGGCTACCTGATCAAATCCAGCGGCCCCGAGGTGATTCTGAGCGCCGTGCGGGATGTCACCATGGGCGGAGCGCCGTTCACCGGTCACATCGCGCGTAAGATCGTTCACCATTTCCGCGGCTCGCAGGAGAAGTTTGTGAAGGCTGACCAGGCACTCTCCCCGCGAGAGAAGGAAGTGCTGGAGCTCATGGCTGAAGGTTATCGGTATAAGGAAGTGGCGGACAAACTCGGCATCGGTATCGAGACGGTGAAGACTTATGTGAAGAATATCTGCGTGAAGATGCACGTCCGCAATCGCATCGAGGCGGTGGTGAAGCATTATTCGTGACGGAGAGGGACTACCCTCTCTATCCTCGTATATATAAGCCTCAGCGGAAAAAGATCGGTTGGGTTTTTGACCAAATTACTAAATTGCCTGCCACTTACCCGAGGGCGGCAAAAGACAGGTTCTCCTCGGTTTTTTCCTTTCTTTGCGAGCCTTCGCGATCTCCGCGTTCTTTGCGTTAAACTACCCCGCCCTAACTGCCAACGCCCCCACCTACTCCCGCAGACTGCGGCTGAGCCATAGCAACCTCCATCCCCAGAAAGAAAGCGCCGCCGCAAGCAACCCCAGCGCGGCCATGGACCAATACTCGATTGGATCGGTAGTCAGCGTGCCTCGTTCATCGATGGCTCTCAAAATGTGAGCCACCGCGATCAGCGCAAAGAGCGTACCCGTGGTAATGAGATAAGCTTTCATGGAAGAACAAGGGAATGGCGGATCGCTATAACCAGGATCTCCACCAAACACCAGCTCAATTGCACACCACAATCCGACATGGCTCGCAAACCAATCGCCTGAAGCTGGATTCGCGTTCGACGGATTTCCCTCCCGGCGGACTCGGCGACGGGCGCTCAGCTAAAGGAGCACCGCACCGCGGGCAAGCCGAGAGTGGCTGGTAATCCTCGTCGACTGTCTCCTCAAACCACCAGAAATAACACGGCTTGATTTCCGATAACCTCCCGCAGACCGCTAAACCGCGCTCATTCGCCGGGCTGCGAGGATCCGTGAGTTGCTGTCGTGCCCAGGTTTCAAATTCACCGGATTCGAGCCACAGGAGATAGAAGCAACCGTAAAAAGAGGCCCAGGAGGCAAGGGAATCGACCATCGCCGGAGTTAGATCCAGCCGCTCCGGTGGAACCTCGTTGTTACAACTCAGGCAGCGGAGCGGATTTCGCGAATAGAAGACATAGCACAACGCGAGCGCCTCAATCTCCTGGCACGCGCACAGTTCATCCGCCGGCGGCGCCGGAAACGGGCGCAATTTCAAATATCGGTCATCCGTCATCTACGCCACCGACTACCAGTAAACGCCCCGCAATTCAAAATGATCCGCCACTTACCACTGCAGCGGCGGTGCTTTGCATGACAGATGGCGGAGGTGGCGTGGGCAGCGTGTCGTACTTCTCGACCGGCACATTTACCCGGCTCTTTTGCCTGGCCACTGAATCCGGCGGCGTTTTCGCCTTTGGATCCGGCTCCGCCGGTTTTGTTTTCGGAGCGGAATCTGATGGCGGAGCCGATTTCTTCGCCGCAGGTGGTGGCGGCAACTGCGTGCGCGCGGCTGGATCGGACAAAGCGGTAATTTCATCCGCCGCCGTGCTCATGCGGTGATTGAAGACGGTCGCCCACGCTTCCTCGCGGTTACCCGATTCCTGCACATGGGTCTTGAGCATCTGCGATTCGATCGTGTGCACCTGGGCGAGAACATTCCCGCAGTTATCGACGAGCGGCGCCCCGCTGGAGCCTGGGCTGTAAGCGCACGACACATCGAGATAGTGCACCGGCTTGCCGTCGCGATGGATTTGGAGCAGCCGGCTCACCGCGCCATCCGTGAAGACAAAGTAATGCGAACCCGGATGCCCCAGGCAATAAACCGGCTCGCCCACGCGCGGATCAGTCCGCAAGGCCAGCGGCTCTAACTTCGCGCCCGTAAGATGCACCAGACAGGTGTCCGCCGTGCGATTCGCGCCCACGATGTGATCGACCACATAGACCCGCCCATGGATATCCGCGGCAAAGGCATATGCTTCCCGCATATCATCGGGCTTGAAAGCGAGCACGTGACAACAGGTCGAAACGACATCCGGCCCTACCGCGAAACCGGTGCCGCCCTGCAAATGCCAGTTATTGCAGTGATGACATAGATAGTAATAGCCGACGAATACGACCGAATGGCTCAGGTGATCGTAGATCGTCGCGCTATCGAGTGGCGTCTTGCACGGCTCGGCAAAGGTCAGTGGCGCGGAATCCGTTGGCTGGGCGGCGAGTTGGACCGGGGTCAGCAAGGTCCCCGCTTTCTGCAGTGCCCCGGCTTGTTCGCGAACGGTGTGATCGAAGTGCTCCTGGTCGAAGTACTCCACTGCAAACGCCACGTGCGCGAACGCGACGGCGAGGGAAAAGAAGAGGGCGAAACGGCGCGGAATCGCGACGCAAAGAAGGCGCGCAAGCGAAGGGCTCATGGGCGGTGCGAAAACCGTCCTCGCGCTTGACGCTTGTGTAAAGAGGAAAAAACGGGGCGAAAAACCACCACTGGCTCAGCCGAGCGAAGCCGGGACCCGGTCCGCGCCTTTGTGAAAAGACGGTTTGGTTTTAACGCAAAGCCCGCGAAGGACGCAAAGATTCGCAAAGATTTTGAGAAGGGTTGATCTGATTTGCCTACGCTTCGCCGCGAGAAATCCGAAAAGCGAAAGCCGATGGGGATGCTCTTCTTTTCTCTGAATCTTTGCGTGCCTTTGCGGGCTTTGCGCTCTTTGCGTTAAAACGAAACCGTCTCTTTCACGAAGGCGCAGCTTTGGTTGCGGCTTTGCCGCGCTGTGTCTTCGCGTTAAAACTAAATCGTTCCCTTCAGGAAGGCGCAGATCTGGTTGCGGCTCGGCCACACCCGCCCGGAGCGAGACGTTTTCTATTGAGCCAGCCGCCTTCCGCCTCTTCCATGCTGCGCAATGCCCGCGCCATCCGATCATCCTCTTCCCGCCGACGCGCGACTTCCCCTTTTCTTCTACAATCTCCTCTTCCCCTTCGTCTTCCTCCTGCTTCTGCCCAGCTTTCTGCTACGGATGATCCGGCGCGGCAATTATCGGGAGAAATTCGGCCAACGCCTCGGCTTCTACTCCACCGAAGACCGGAACCGCCTCGCCGGGCAACGCTGGATCTGGATTCACTCCATCAGCGTTGGCGAAACGTTCGTCGCCCTCAAACTCGCCCGCCAGCTTCACGCCGCCAATCCCGCATGCCGGATTCTCCTCTCCGTCACCACCTCCACCGGCTTCGCCCTTGCGCGCGAATCCGCTGCGGACTGGCTTGAACCCATCTACAATCCGATCGACCTCCGCTCCATCGTCCGGCGCACTCTCGATGTCCTGCAGCCCGAGTCCGTCGTGCTCATTGAAGGCGATGTGTGGCCGAATTTCCTCGCCGAAACCCATCGTCGCGGCATTCCCGTGTGGCTGGCCAATGCGCGCCTCTCACCGCGCTCTGAACGCCGCTTCCGCCGTTTCCGCTCCTTCGCCGGACCGCTTTTCCGCCTGCTCAAGGGCATCGCCGCGCCCGACTCCGAAGACGTGGAGCGCTGGGCCTCGATCGGGCTTCTCCGCGAAAAGATCCACGTCACCGGCAATATCAAATTCGACTACGCTGTCCCGGGCGAATCCCGGGCCGACGAATTCCGCGCCCTGGTCGCACCGTTGGGCATCACCGCCGAAACGCCCATCTTGCTCGCCGGAAGCACTTTTGACGGCGAAGAAAAGCTCCTCGCCGAAATCCTCCTCGAACTCCGGCGCACCTTCCCGGATCTCGTCCTCATCCTCGTCCCACGCCACGTCGAACGCACTGCCACCATCCTGCGTGAACTCGCCTCGCTCGGCCTCCGCATCACCCGCCGCACCACCCTCCCCCTCCCTACTCCCTCCGGTCCCGACCCCTGCGACATCCTGCTCGTCGATACCACCGGTGAACTCCGCGACTGGTATGCCCTCGCCACCGTCGTCTTCATCGGCAAAAGCCTCACCGCCACTGCCACCGGCGGCCAAAACCCGGCCGAAGCCGTCATCCTCGGCAAACCCGTCCTCTTCGGCCCCCACATGGAAAATTTCGAGATCCTTGTGGCCCACCTCCTCCGCCAACAAGCCGCCCTCCAAGTCCCCGACGTCCCTGCTCTCAAAACCCAAATCGCCACCCTTCTCTCCGATCCCACCCAACGCGCCGCCATGGGCGCCCGAGGCCGCGACTCCCTCATCGCCCACCAAAGCGCCACTGCCCGGGTGACGTCTCTTTTGAACACGCCACACGACGCCGAAATACATGCGACATCGGCAAAATAATTCTGCATTTTTAGCCAGGACGCCCACTGCTCTCCCACGGTTAGCCGCGCAAACCCTACCAGAATCGAGCCATCGCTAAGCCACTCGAAACGAGTCAATTAGGCGAAGCCGAAGTCCCTCCACCCTCGCAAAATCCGTCTCACGAAACTTTTTGAAAGAAACTGCTTGCGCCTTTCGCCGCCGCCTCTCATATTCCCGCTCCATTTTTCCTGAGACCCTATCGTCCAGTGGCCTAGGACACTCCCCTTTCACGGGAGTAACACGGGTTCGAATCCCGTTAGGGTCGCCACTTCGGTGGCGATCGCGCAGCGAATTCGAACGCAATTCGGCTACATAAGGCAAAGCGCATCTTCACGTCTCCAGAGGAGCAGAATCGTGTCCATGGAGTCATCAAGGGCTTCTCAGCGGCCAATGCTTGCTCATCGAGTTCTCTATTGCGATTAGACAGGCTTGGCTCCTGGCTCATGGACATTATCATGGTACTCAAATGGGGATTTCCGACACCGAAGCTTTAACGCGCACGCGTAAGATTGACCGCGCGCTGGCTCGTGCGGGTTGGAACCCAAACGATCGCCAGTGGGTTGAGGAGTTTTTCCTCAGGGGGCCGACGCCAAGAGTGATGGATGGCGAAACGTACCGCAAACATGAGTTTGCCGATTACGTTTTGCTCGATCGATTCGGGCACCCGCTCGCAGTGGTGGAAGCGAAGCGCACGAGTCGTAGCCCGCTGGAAGGTGAGCGTCAGGCCGCAGAATATGCAGTGCGCATCGCCAATGAGTATGGCGTCACACCTCTCATTTTTCTCAGCAACGGTGACGAGCATTGGTTCATGGAAACGCCGGAGGGTCCACCGCGGCGCGTCAGCGGTTTCTTCTCACCTGACGATCTCGAACGAATCGCCTTTCAGCGTCGCTACCGCGAACCCCTCACAGGCGCCAAGGTCGCTGAACGGATCGTCAATCGCTCTTACCAGATTAACGCCGTAAAGGAAGTCGCCGAACGTACGGAGAAGGGGCGCCGTCAGTTTCTCCTCGTAATGGCAACTGGCACCGGCAAAACGCGAATCGCCGTCGCGTTAGTCGAGTTACTCATGCGCAGTAAGTGGATTGAACGTGTTCTATTCCTCGCCGATCGCCGCGAGTTGGTGAAGCAGGCGCTCGATGCGTTCAAGGAGCACCTGCCCGACGTGCCGCGCACTCGCATCGAGTCCAGCGAGACAGATACCACAGCACGCATCTTCGCCTCCACTTATCCAGCTATGATGGCCGTCTTCCCACGGCTTTCACCCGGCGGATTCGATCTTATCTTCGCCGACGAAAGCCACCGTTCGATCTACGCGCGATATCGCACGATCTTCGAACACTTCGACGCACTGCAAGTTGGCCTCACCGCAACTCCGACCGATTTCATCGATCACAACACCTTCACGCTCTTCGACTGCCCCGACGGCTTGCCAACCTTTCACTATAGTTATGACGAAGCGATCGCCGACCATCACCTCGTTCCGTATCGCCCGGTCCACGTCGCCCGCACACATTTCCAAATCGAGGGTATCGAACCGGGCCAGCTACCGCCCGAACTTGCCGAACAACTCCGCGCGCAAGGCATCGCACCGGAAGAGCTGAGCTTTGAAGGCACCGACCTTGAACGACGCGTCACGAACACCGGCACGAACGACGCCATTGTGCGCGAGTTCATGGAACACTCAATCAAGGACGCCGTCGGCACGCTCCCGGCAAAATCCATCATCTTCGCCGTCAGTCACCGGCACGCGCTGGAGATCTACCAAAGTTTCATTCGTCTCTACCCGGACCTCCAGCGTCGAGGCCTTGCACGCGTCATCGACAGCCATATGGAACGCGCAGAGGAGACGCTCGACGATTTCAAACTGAAGGATTTCCCGCGGATCGCCATTTCCGTGGATATGCTCGATACCGGAGTGGACGTGCCGGCCATCCGTAATCTTGTCTTTGCCAAGCCTGTTTTCAGCCGCGTGAAATTCTGGCAGATGATCGGTCGTGGCACACGTTTGTGGACCGATCCCGTGAGCCGCGAGGAAAAGCGCGACTTCCTCATCATCGATCACTGGGACAATTTCGCTTATCATCAAGTGAACCCGGACGGTCGCGCTGGGCACGTCACCGAGCCGCTGCCCGTGCGGCTCTTCCGGCTGCGCTTGGAGAAAATGCAGATTCTCGGTGGACGCAGTCTCTCCATCGAAGCGGCTGAGGTGCGCGGCGTTCTACAGGAAATGCTCGGCTCCATCGCCGAGGGAAGCGTCTCCGTCGCGCCGCACCTCGCCGAGTTGCGTCAGCTTCGCGATGACCCAGCAGCGTGGCTGCCGCTCGACGACACCAGCGCGCAGCGTCTCGGCCAAGTCATCGCGCCCTTGCTTCGGTTCTCTACCCTCACCGGCTGGCCATCGCTCCAGTTTGAAAATCTTACCGAGCAACTCGCGCTCGCACATCTGCGCGCCGACGCGAGCGAGATCGCACGCCACCGCGAGCACATCGTCGAGAACCTTCGCTCGCTTCCCACCGAACTGCCGGAAGTTCATGTCCATCTCGCCTCGCTCACTTTCGCACTGAGCGATGGATTCTGGGACAAACTCGACTACACCCGCATCATGCGGGTACAAACCACGTTCGCGTCACTCATGCACTTTCGTGCTCGGCGCGGCACCGGCGAGATGATCCGCCTCTCGCTACCGGACGAAATTGCCCAACGCCACTGGATCATCTTCGGTCCTGGCGGTGAAGGCGCGTTCGCTAGCGCCTACCGCGCGCAAGTTGAGGTATTCATCCGAGACCTTGCCGAGCGTCACCCCGCGCTCCACCGCCTGCGCATGGGCGAAGAACTCGAGTCCGACGACCTCGATGCGGTCGCCGCGCTTCTCGACGGCCCCGACCTCTTTATCACTGAGGAGCGCCTGCGTGCCGCCTACGACCAACCCGTCGCGTCGCTCGCCGATTTCCTCCGCCATATCCTGCGATCCGACTTCCAACTACCCACACGCGAGCATCGCATCGGCGAAGCATTCGAGACGTGGATTCGCGCGCACCCACACCTCAACGCCACCCAACTCATGTTCCTCCGCGCACTGCGCCAAGCCGTTCTGAGCCGCGCGCGCATCGAGTCGCGCGACCAGCTTCACCAGCCACCCTTCTCCCGCATCGGCGACGCCGAGCGCCTCTTCACCCCCGCCGAGCTGGACGAATTGCTCGCGCTCACGCAAAACATTGCCGCCTAAATGCTTTCGCCTCAACTTCGCAGCAAAGTTCACCAGCTCTGGACCATGTTCTGGTCCGCCGGCATGACGAACCCCCTCGTCGCCATTGAGCAGATCACCTATCTGCTCTTCCTCCGACAGCTTGAAAAGCTTGACCACGAACGCACGCGCGCTGGCAAGCCCTCAATCTATACGCCGCGCCCGAATGCCGAAGGCGTCGAAACCGACTACTCCGTCTGCCGCTGGAGCCATCTCCGCCGCCACGTCTCCTTCGAGTTGCTGAACCAGACCGTTTTTCCATGGCTGCGCGGTTTGGAGAAATGGCTCGCCGAGCAGGTGCGCAAGGCCGAGGAGGAAAAGCGAGCGCGTGGCGAGCAGAACGGCACGCCGGTTGAATCACAGGAATTCCTCGAAATCACAGGCCGTCTTGACGACGCCTTCTTCCAACTTGACGCAAACAAAACGGCAACCCTCACTAACGCCGTCACCACCGTCGATGATCTTTTCCGCGCCATCGACACCCGGTCGGCTAATGCCGATATCATGGGCGACGTTTTCGAGCATCTGCTCGACGAGATTCAGTCCTCAGGAAAAAACGGTCAGTTCCGCACCCCGCGACAAATCATCCGCTTCATGGTCGAGCTGCTCGACCCCGCGCCTGGCGCGCGTATCCTTGATCCCGCCTGTGGCACCGGTGGTTTTCTGATCAATACACTCCTCCACTGGCGTCGCAAAGCCACTGCACCCGAAAGCGTCGTAATCGAGTGGGACGGCACACCGCACCGTTGCCACGGCGGCGACACGCACATTGAGGGCCGTATCACAGACGACTGCTTCCATGGCTCCGACAACGACCGCACGATGGTCCGCGTCGCCTGGATGAACCTCATCCTCCACGGCATCGAGTTTCCGCGGGTGAAGCTCCTTGATAGCCTCAGCAAGCGCCTGCCCGAAACCGATAGCGGTACCTATGACTGCATCTTCGCCAACCCACCCTTCAGCGGCAGCGTGGACAAGGACGACCTTTCTCCTGTCACCGCCCGCTTCCCTCGCGGAAAAGGCGGCAAGCCCCTCACCACCGACACCGAACTCCTCTTCCTCTGGCTCATACTCGACCTGCTCAAGCCTGGCGGTCGCGCTGCCGTTATCGTGCCCGACGGTGTCCTCTTCGGATCCACGAATGCACACTACAAACTCCGCCGCGACCTCCTCTTTGAGCACACGCTCGAAGCTGTCGTCTCGCTCCCCGGCGGCGTCTTTCTCCCCTATGCCGGGGTGAAAACTTCCATCCTCGTTTTCCAGAAAGCAGGCGAAACGAAGAAGCCTGGCGACGACCCGCGAACGCGCGAAGTCTGGTTCTACGAGGTCGCCGACGAAGCCTTCACGCTCGACCAGAAACGCAAGGCCCGCGTTACCGGGCCAAACGACCTCTGGGATGCGCTCGTGAAATTCCGCACCCGCGACACATCGAGCCGCTACTTCCAACCACGCTACGAAAAGCAGCGCTGGCGGCAGGTACCGACCGACGACGACCCGTTTTTCGAGCTGTTCCCAGAGCACTCCTCGCAGCAAGGTGCGCTCCTCAGCATTCACGAGTTGTGGCGAGATTGTCCGAGCGATCCTGAGCAGGCAGACGCGGAGAAAAGCGCGGCGCTTTCCGGCACCCTCAACAAACTTCTCCAGCGTGCCGTGCATGATTCTTTCGGAAAGATGGGGACGAAGAACGGTCAGCGCGACCCCGAACCTGCGCGTGCTGAGTTCGAAAAGCTCCAGCGCTCTGCGTGGAGTCGGCTCCAGCGCGACAACCGCAATTACCTCGACCGCGAGTTCGAGCAACATGGCATTCGCGCGCTCAAGACAGCCTTCGAAGTCGCCGTCGAACGCGCGCGCGAACGGTTGGAGAAAGCGATGCATTCAGGATCCCACGTGAGCGTCGAGGGCACCGCCGCAGGTGATGAAGTCCTGGTAAAGGATTTGCTCAAGGCTTTTGCACAACTCGACGGCTTCGATGTCTGGCTCCGCAGCAGGGAAGTCTTGGAGCTGCCGCAGAAGAGCGATGCGAAGCCGCAATTGAGTTGGCTCGTACCCGTGCGGCGCTGGGCGGCGAGCGATGATTGGGGCGAGCCTCCCGAGGGCGCGGAGCGCGTAGTCCAGCCCACGCACGATGACCCCGACCCGCGCCCGACCTACCTCGCGTGGCTGCGCGACACGCTCCACGTCTTCGAAGACGATGCCACGGTTAAGGACGACCTCCGCGACCGACTCGATCCCGTCTGCATCGAAGCCGCCGACCTCAATCTCACCGCGGGTCGCCACAAGCCACCCGACTTTACGGTCGCGCAACATCGTCCGCCCGCCGAACTCATCCGCGAACTCCAATACCTGCATGACGACATCCGCAAGCACCTCGGCATGCTGCTCGACTTGGTGGAGGCCCGACGCTGATGTTTTTTAAGGAATGGCCATCGGTGCCGCTGCGCAGCCTGTGCCGCGAGATTCAGCCGGGCTTCGCGCGTGTGCCGACCGAGGACGGTTCCGGCGTCTTGCAGGTGCGGATGCCGAACATCTCGCCGTATGGTTATCTCGACTGGTCCATTGCCCAGAACGTGGATGCGACGCTCGACGAACTCGAGTTTTACCGTCTCCAAGCCGGAGACATCATCTTCAATAATACCAATAGCCCCGACCGCGTTGGCAATGCCGCAGCCTTTGATGGCGATGAATCCTGCGTGTTCTCGAATCACGTGACGCGGGTGCGCGTCCGTCTTGATGTACTGAATCCGAGCTACGTTGCTCTGCTTCTTCACTACCTTTGGACGCTCGGTGTCCCGCAGCAGCGCGCCAAGCGCTGGGTCAACCAAGCTGCCGTGGACAAGAAAGGTCTCGGAGCTTTCGAGATTCCAACCCCCCCGCTGAGCGAGCAGCAGCGCATCGTCGAGGTGCTGTACGAAGCCGAAGCGGTGCGCCGCCTCCGCGCCGAAGCCGAACGCAAAACCGCCGAGCTCATCCCTGCCCTCTTTTACGAGATGTTTGGCGATCCGGTAACAAACCCAAAGAATTGGAATTCCGAGCCGCTCAGAAAATGCGGGGAGCTGGATCGAGGGCGCTCACGCCATCGTCCTCGTGACGAACCATCGCTGTTCGGCGGACCCTACCCGTTCATTCAAACTGGCGATGTCGCGAGCGCGAACGGCTGGATTCTACGTTACACCCAAACATACTCGGAAGTTGGTTTGGCTCAGAGCAGACTTTGGCCGAATGGCACGCTCTGTATCACGATCGCTGCGAACATCGCCGCAACAAGCATTCTCACCTTTGATGCTTGCTTTCCTGACAGCGTTGTCGGTTTCACGCCAAACGAGCGAGTGACGGTTGAGTATGTAAAGTGGTGTTTCGAATGCTTTCGCGCGGACATCGAAAGGAGGGCACCCGCGGGAGCGCAGAAAAACATCAACTTGGACTTCCTTCGCAAACTCAGGCTGCCTATTCCAAACAAGGAGTTGCAACTCGAATTCTCGCGCCGTGTCCAAGCCATTCGAGATGTGATTCTTGACGGTAGCTCGTGGGGAAACAGCGGCACGGTGAAGCTCGCCGAACTGCGCGCCTCACTTCTCGCCCGCGCCTTCACCGGCGAACTGACGGCGGAGTGGCGGGAGCAGCACGTGGCCACGCTACGCGCCGAGACGCACGACCGCGACGAAGCCTTGCGCGCCGCGGGTGTCCGGGTTGGCCAGCGCGCGACCATTCAGGAAATCAACCGCATTGTCCAACCGCCGGGCCCGGAAGACGCGCGCTACGTGGACCTCAATGCCGAGCAGCTTCTCATCGCACGCACACTCGACCGCATAGGTTTCGGGCGGCACAAGGTGACGCTCTTCAATCTCGACCAGCTCGCCGTATGGCTGACGGATGAATTTAGTCACGACGAACTCGCCCAGGCGCTGGCCGCCGCGCCGGAAATGTTGCGCGCGCCGCTCGATGTGCTCGCCGCCCGCGGGCTGGTCCACCGTTACCAGCGCCGCCGGGGCAAGGGCGACTTTGCCACGCTTTACCGCATGCCGTGGCTGGAGAACGAAGAGGGCAAATGGACTTGGGACGAGGTGCGCGCCGAAGAGTTGGAGCGTCTCGCTGCACCAACGGGAGGCGTCACTTTCGCGGAGGCATGAGGCTGCTCTACGTCCATCTCCCGCGTTACCTCGCGTTGCGCGAACTGCACTGCCCCTTCCGCCGCACGGAGCTGATGCCCGACCGCAAAGGTACGTTGAACTTCGTCGTGGGCCTGAACGGCACCGGCAAGAGCAGTCTGCTGCGTGCGATCTTCCAAGCTTTTCGCCGCCTTTCGATTCTGGAGCCGCCGCGCTTTGCCATCACACTCGCCTATACGGTGCAGCTTCCGTCCGAATTGGCGCCACCAAACCGCGAGGGGCTGGTTATCGTGGACAAGCCGCGCGGCGGGGCCTTCAGCGCCACCCTGCACTTTTACACCCTTACACCCGGTGCCCTCATCCAGCTCGGAAATCTGTCCACCGAAGAGTGGCAGGCCGGAATCGCGGACCTGCGTGCGGGGAAACGACCGGATTGGCCGCTCGGCGAGGCGCTCACGAGCGGAGCACTGGCGGAGCTTTCGGGCAACAAGATGGCGGAACTCGCGCGTCCCCACCGCGTGCTCGCCTATTCCTCCGGCCAGCTCCTGCCCTGGCATCGAATGCTAGAGGCCGAGTGCGAGTCCGGTGAAATCGACGCAGCGTGGTCAAACGAGGCGAACCGCCGCGCGGAACGTCCGCCTGGCTGGAACCCCGAAGCCGAGGAGCCGTACACAATGCGCGCGGCCTTCCTTGACAACATCGTTCCAGCTATGCAGCAGGCTGGTTCGCTTTCATCGGAGGAGATGCAACGGAAACTCCAGGACGCGCGCTTCGCCTTCGATTGGGACACCACGCGCGCCGCTGAGGGTGGCGTCCCACAAACTCCACGCGCATTGTTGCTGGAGCCTGAGGATTTGCCACTTGTCTCCGTGGCGGTCGGCCTGTGGCACACCGCGACTGAATTGCGCGACCGTGCGACTGCGCCCGCGATGAAGGCACTGCGGGAACAACTCCGCGCTGATCCAAATAGCATTACGGGCGGGGCACGCCGCATTTTGCGAGATATGAATTGGGCGTGGGCAACGCACCTCTGTCTCCGCGTGAACCCGGAACGGGAACCCTCCGAGCCGGACGCGCGTGCGTTTCTTCTCGTGATGCACGGACTCGCCCTCTCCGTCACACGTCAGCCTCTCGAACGCCGCCGGCTGGTCTTCTCGCTCGGCCCACGCGGCAACGCCAATCCGCTCGGACCGCTGCTCGACCGTTTCGGCGTGACCGATCCTTTCAACCGCGAACTAGCCGCTCGCGCCGACGCGGCGAAAACCGGCGCGGATGCTTTGTGTCGTCTCTTCAGTCCCGAAGGCGATTTGTGGCCGCTCTTTGAGCGTCTTCGCGGCTGGCGCGCCATGGGCTGGCTGGAAGAAGCAACCCTCACCATTCTCCGCATCGACCCACTCCCAAACGCGGCCGGAGATCTCGACGACTCATTGCTCTGTCTTGAAGACTTCAGCGATGGCGAGCAGATGCTCCTTGCTCGGATGGGTCTGCTCTTCCTCCTGCGCGGCCAGACCAACACACTACTACTCCTCGATGAGCCGGAGACGCACTTTAACGACGTGTGGAAGCGCGAGATCGTGGATGTAGTAAACCACGAACTACTCGGCGACGCGGAGAAGCCTGGCACGCACTGTCAGGTGGTCGTTTCAACCCATTCCAGTATAGCACTCACAGACGCATTTTCACCGGAAGTCAGCCACCTCAAGCCGGAGGACGGGGAAACTCGCGTGGTATCGCCGCAGAGTCCGATCTTCGGCGCGGAGGCCGGCGAGATCATGCTCAACGTTTTCCGCGCCGAGGATAGTATCGGCGAAGGCGCGATGAAGTTCCTCGACGCGCAGCTCGAGCACGATTGGCAGCCCGCCGAAGTCGAGCGGCTGCGCACGCTTATCGCCAATCTCGGAAGTAGCTTCCACCGCGCTGAACTCCGCGCCGTGCTCAAACGCCTCGATGCTTCACACGCTTAACCACCCTCCTGAATCTCGCTGGCTTCGCCGCATTGTAGGAATGCAGCGCGTGCTCTTGCGCGCCCTAGCAATTCCTGGATTAGAAGCGTGGGAGATCGTCGAGCAATGGATTGCCGCACTTTGGCCCAGCGTCCCAGACGAGTGGACGACGCGCTTCTGCCGGCGAGATAATTTCCTTGGTTCAGTCCAAGAGTATGTGGAACGCACGCCTGATGCGGTGCGCTTAGAAATTTACGCCGCCTTCGTTCGGGAGAATCGCGTCGCTCGGATACTCGCAGCGGGCGGAGACTTCCGCGGATTGGAAACGTGGCGGGCAGCCCATCGAAATAGCTATGACTCTGTCGCGCATATATTGCTTTCGTTCTACGGCGCTATTTACCGTGGAAATACTGGAACGAATCCGTGGCCGGGTTACCAATTCAAGCACAAAGGAGCGATCGTGCTCTTCAGCCGTGTTTCGTATCTCGACGATTTTCGCCGTGCCAATCCGAAAGTGACCGTCTGTCCGTATTGCGATGGAGAAATGGATTTGGCCCAACTCGATCACTTCTACCCGGAATCAAAATGGCAATTTTTTTGCTGCTCGCCATTTAACCTGATTCCAATCTGTTTCACATGTAATAGCCCTAGTTGTAAACATATGAAGGTTCCGCTCGATTCGGGACCACCCAACTCGGCAGCAAACTGGCTTCATCCTTATTTACGAACAGGAGCGAAACGTTTTTCGATCCAGCTCGTAGGCAATTCGCCAGATCCAGTGCCGGAGCTCCGAGCATTTGTGGCAACCGAACAAAGACAATTCGACAATGCAGCATCGCTCGTTGACCTGCGCAGACGCTGGCAAACCAGGCTCCGCTCGGTGTTCGCAGATCTCAAGTCGCATATCCGCCGGGAAGTTCGGGAAGCGGCACGACAAAATCGTACACCTGAGTCGCTCGACGCGACTTTGCTCGAAATTGGCATCGATGCCGATGAAAACGCGGGGACGATTCCGTCGGCCCTTCTCCGGCGGGCGGTGTGCGAAGCCGCAATATTCGGTCGAGCTGACTATCGCGCTGAACTTGTAGCCTGATGAACTAATCCTCTGCGACCGGCGCCGCCACATAGATGCGCTTGAGCGGGAGCAGACTCTTGTACTGGCTGTTGAACTGCTCGTAGTGGGAGAAAATCAAGTCGCCGAATTCTTCTCCATGTCTGACGTGCGGGTCAGTTCGTGGAGAGTTTTCATACGCGTTACTTTGAGAACGGACCGGATTTTGACAGAGGCATTGCTCGCCGTACACAGCATGCACAACGTCGTTCGTGTTCAAATTCAACCCAGGTTTCTAAGTATAGTATTCGCCATCGAACGGCTCAGAAAATGCCATGTAGTCTCCTGGCTCCAGGATTATCCACCACCCACCGTCTTCATCTTCAGGTGGTTGCGGAATAAGACCAAACTCCACGCCAAAGCGCTCGATTCTGAAGGGTGCGACTTCTATGTCGCAAAATTCGAATGAGCCCAATTCGGCCACCCGGCGCTCAAAAAGCTTCGCCACCGCTCCAAGATTTAGGGATTCGCGTGGGCCAACATCATCAATCACGGCATCTTTAAAGCGACCATCGGGATGGAAAATATAGACGGCCACAAATTCCCGTCCTGTCGAGTCGATAGCGGGCACAAACGGCGTCGTGGCGAAAAACTGATCGCCGGCAGCGGTCCGCCCGACGTGACTCGCGTGATAGTCGTCGTGGGTAATGCGGATCCTCGCAGGTGGGGCGCTCATGTTTTTCTGTTCAAATGGTGGTTGTGGAAAGGCGTCGACCCGACACGACCCAGCAGTTAAAAGATACCTCTATGAAAGGCACTGGAAAAAGAAAGGAATTGCCCCCGAAAGAACGCGAGGAACTGCTTGGCGTGTTGAAAGCCCGTTTCGAGAAACATCCGAGCCGCCATAGCGGTCTCGATTGGGCCAAGGTTCAGGCGAAGCTGGAGGCCAATGACGGAAAACTGTGGGCGCTCCAGGAGATGGAAAAGACCGGCGGTGAGCCGGATGTCATTGGCTACGACAAGAAGACGGGCGAATACGTGTTCTTTGATTGCTCACCGGAATCTCCCAAGGGCCGAGTAAACGTTTGTTACGATCGGGAAGCGTTGGAATCCCGAAAGGAAAACAAACCAAAGAACAGCGCGATGAATCTGGCTGCGGCCATGGGCGTCGAGATTTTGACGGAAGAACAGTATCGGGAGCTGCAGAAGCTCGGGGAGTTCGATACGAAGACTTCGAGTTGGGTGAAGACACCGGATGATATTCGAAAACTCGGCGGCGCGCTGTTTTGTGATCGCCGGTTCGGACATGTCTTTTTGTATCACAACGGTGCGCAGTCTTATTATGGCAGCAGAGGGTTTCGTGGGATGTTGAGGGTCTGAGCTGGAAGGGAGAGAACACCCAACTCTCAACGCTAAACTGCCAATGCTCAAAGTATTCCGGCTGCGACCCCGGTGAGAATACCGGCCGTCCTCGCAGGCTGGGCTATTGAGGGTGTTATCCTTCTGGAAGCTCGGGGATGCGGGGCAGATGGATTTCCTGAACTGGAAATTCCGACCGATGCGGCAATCCTGATGATCCGGTTGGACTTATCAATGACGTCGGTCACGGATCCGCGAAGGCTCCCGTTGGAAGACCTGCCCTTCACACCACCACCGCCTCTCCCCCCTCGGCGCTGACGAAGCAGCGCCCTCCAAACATCCCTCTTCGGTCTCTGTTTTGGGTTTTCCCTGCTGATGGCTAATCACTCACCTCGGCGATTCGTATGCCCATCATGACTTCGTTCCCCGTCCGGTCTGCCGTTGTCGCCTGTTTGCTGATGAATCTCACAGTTGGGGCATTTGCTCAGGTCGACCGCGATGCCGAGGCTTATGTTCAGGCGATTGCGCGGATCAATGAGGAGCACGCTCGGAATCCGGAGAAGGTTACGGAGGAGGCCATGGCACAACAGTTGCCGCCGATGGCGAAATCGGCTTTGCAGCGGGTCTTGCAGGCGAAGGCTTCGCCGCAGCTCGCGCCGGCATTGAGCCGTTGTGCGCAGGCGGCGCTGGACCTTTCACTGGCGGAGGATTTCAAGGCGACGCGGGCGCGGTTGGAGGCGGTGGCGCCGGATGAAGCGAAGAAGCTGGGCAACGCGGTGTTTCGGCCGCGGTTCATTGTGCGCGGGGTTGGTGAGTTTGCGTCGGATTTTCTCGAGCATTTCGCAGATCTTTTCGATGCCATCCTCACTTCGTATGACGAGGTCTTCGGGTTTGAGGAGTTTTCCAAGGTGCCGGGCAAGAAGTTGCGCGTTCGGTTGCATCTGGAGCCGGCGATCAAGTCTCCGCCGCATTTTGCCCCGGAGTTTCCCTGGCATTCGGAGATCGATTTTCCGCTGGTGAATCCCACGGCGTTTGAGTCCCCCACCCGGCAGGGACAGTTTCTCTTTTATGGGCTCTGCCATGAGCTGGGGCATCTCATCGTGATGTGGGGTGATCTGAATCACATGGAGGATCAGCACGCCTGGGCGCATTACACGGGCGTGGTCATCACCGAACATATGGCGGCGAAGTTCAAGGATCAGCCCCTTTTGGCATCGATCCATGATGACCAATGGCGCTCACTCACGGAGGAACGCAAGCTGCCGCAAAATCAGGTCCCGCCGTCGCTCAAGGACGTCAAGAGCGTGATGGCGCTGCTCATCGCGCTGCATGATGCTGTGGGGCCGCGGGCGATTGGCGATGCGTTTAACTGGCTGGAACACGAAGGCAAAGCGCGGCGGATCAATCGAGTGCGGTACTATTCGTTTTCGGATTTGAAGCGGGCGCTCAATGCGGTGGTGAAAGATGAGGCGAAGCGGCAGGCGGCGGCGAAGTTACTTTGAGTTGGTGGAGGGTGGAGGTAGGAGAGGCGAATGAAGAGAGCGCGCGGCGAGGTTCTCGGGAGATTACTGGCGGGGGTGCTCAATTTGCGGGCATGCCACGTGGAAGTTCCACGGTTTGAAGAAGGAACCAAAATACTAAATTGCCTCCGCCTTTCCCTGGGGAAGGCAGAGACCGCTCGCCCCTTGCCGCGGTGCTGACGAAGCAGCACCCTCCACAGGCCGCACAGGCCGGGTTCATCTTTCAAAGCGAACGATCAGCCTTTGGCTATCGGTTCCACAACCACGGCGGTTCCGTAGCAGAGCACTTCGGTAATGCCGGGCGACACCTCGGTCGCGTCGAAACGGACGGCGATGACGGCATTGGCTCCATGTTCGGCGGCGTGGTCGAGCATGAGCCGAAAGGCGTCCGATCGAGCCCGCTCACAAAGCTCGGTGTAGAGCGTGATGTTACCCCCGACCAGCGATTGAAAGGCCGCACCGATGTTGCCGACGATGGAGCGGGAACGCACAATGATGCCGCGAACAACACCCAATTCGCTGACAATGTTATAGCCGGCGAGTGAATTGGCAGTCGTAGTCAGTTTTGGCATAGTCTGGATGGGTTTGGGAGGAAATTGGTAACCTCAGGAGCATATGGCCCAAAGCTCGCTCGCTCGCGGTTGGCCGCATTTCGGGCACGCCTCAGGTGTCTGGTTCGTGGGCGTCATACGGCCATGAAGATTGGGAGTTTAGCGTTGGGCGTTGGGCGTTGGGCGTTGACTACGCCAAAGACAAGATCCGCGCTGGACTGTAACCAGCCCATTCCGAGCGACGGGATGCCGCGTCCACGATGCTGCGCTTCAGGCCTTGCCGACTCAGTGGAAGTCAGTGCTATTGACGTATTTCAACCAATCGGCCTCCAACGCTTTGCCATCGGCGAGGCCATAGATCTTGGCGATATCGTCGGGTTCAGGGATCTGGCCCGATGTGCTGATGCGCTCGATGAGTTTGTTGAACGCAGACAGGCGTTCCGGTGTGCTCTGCAGATAACGCGCAAAGGAATAGGCGAGCACGTTCGACTTTTCGTTGGCGCTGTCATCTGTGGCTTCGAAAAGCGAACTGAGGCTTGCCTTGATATCTCCCTTGCGAATCTGGCGCTTCAGTTCCTGCGCCCAGTTGCGGGCATCCTTGAATCCGCCGGCGGAACTCACACTTGCGCTGCCGCTGGCGCTCACACTCGCGCTGAGCAGGGCGGTATCCGAGCGGCCGGTCAGGAGGATTTCCTTGTAATAACCGTGTCCGGTGGTGATGGCAAAGTAACCCTTGGCGCCAAACTGCTGGACATAGCCCGCCTGGATGCGGAGCAGATCCCCGGAAAGACAGTGAACGCGGAAGGGATCGAGCACGCCGCGCACCATTTCCGGGCGCTGGCTGGCGGATGAAGTCGGCTTGTAAGCGCGGAAGACTCGCGCCTCGTCGAGCACTCCATTCTGATCCGCAATGTCCCGCGGGAGGTGCACGGTACCGGCGCCGCTCTTCGGCCAGCTCGCGGTGATCTTTGCGGCGTTATCCGCGTTGCCGGACTTCGTCATCAGTTCCGCGTACCACGTGCCGACGCGATTGTAAGTGTCGTCGTTCGGACACATGAAGACCGCCATTTTGCGTTGCCGGAATTTCTGTCCAAAGGTGCTGTGGAAAAAGGCGGTATCCACCCAAAGGCGCTCGGCCAGTTCCGCCATATCGCCGGGCTCCACCGGCTTGCCATACATGATCTTGAAATGAGGCGTTTCCAAAACCTGGAACGGCTCATAGGCATCGATCGAGAAAGTATTCGCGTTTTTGACAAAGAGTTTCGGATCAATTCTGGCTTGTTTGGCCGGGTTTGGCAGCGGCGGCGGCGAGCTGGAGTGCGGAACGAATCCGGAGGACTTATCCGGAGGTGAATTCTCGTTGATATAATCGATATCGCCGAAGCTGAGCATCGACTTATCGAGGTTAATCCGGCGGTTTTCGGTATCGAGCAATGTCACCTGTGTACCGGAAACCCCTTTCAATTCCGCCTCCACCGTGCGCCCGTCAATAATCACCCAGGTCCGAGGTTCCAGCGCGCGCAAGGCAGTGCTGCACAAGCAGAAGACAATGCCGGCCACGGCAAGATGAACGCCCGGCATGAGGGACTTGATCATGCCACGATCTAGCAACGGGCCTGCAGGCTTGTCGATATCGTTCTGTGTCACGTCCCGCAAAGGTTCTTGAGCTCCCCTGGGAGCGGGATTAAACGTGGCTTTAGCTTCCACGTCCCCGCGCCGCCGTGAAAAAATACCTCCTTCTCCCGCTCGTCGCTCTCGCTTTGATCACGGATGCCTCGGCTCAACAGGCCGCCGCTTTCCGCCGCTTTTCCACAAAGGACAACCGAACCTTCTATGCCGCCATCGTTTCCAAGAACGATGCCTCGGTTACCTTTACGCTATCCAATGGCGCGGTATTAACCAAGCCGATCCGCGAACTCAGCGATCCGGACGCACAGTTCATTCGCAGGTGGACCAAGTTCAAAGACGACCTGATGAATAATGCGGAGTTCGCCAAGCTCACGGTGCGCGAGCTTCTCGAACTGCGTGGGTATCAGTCCTTTGAGTTCGACATCGTGGGAAATCACATCTTCGTCGAGGGTGAGCTAAATGGGAAAAAGGCTAAGTTCATGGTGGATACCGGCGCGCAGACTTCCCTGCTGCATCTCGCCTCGGCCAAGGCAGATGGCATCGAAGTCGGGCCGATGGACCAGGAGATCTACGGCATCGGTGGAAAGACCAAAGCCGCCGTCTCTGTCGTGCCCTCGCTCAAGCTTGGAGATGCCACGCTCGAGAATCGCAAGATCCTCGCCGCGGATATCTTTGCCAATTCCGGCGGTGAGGCCGGTTTCGACGCCATTTTCGGCGCCGATTTCCTCCGCGAACTCGACGGGGTCATCAGCTATCGCGAAGGCCGCATGTTCCTGAAGCCGCAGAATGTCGCGAAGGCCGATGCCAAGCCGGCGGCGACGGCGGCGCCCTCAGCGTACGGCGAATTCCGGCGCTGGACCACGTCCGATAACAAGAATTTCGTCGCCGCCCTGGCGGACAAGACGGACAAGACCGCCTCCTTCCGGCTGCAAAATGGGCAGATCGCCGCGCCGCTCCCACTCGAGCGTCTGAGCGATGCGGACCGCGATATTGTGGCCAAGTGGGACAAGCTCCGGGACAGCCTCGCAAAGAATCCGGAATGGCGCACCTTAACGGTGAAAGAGCTCCTGGAACTGCGCGGCTATCAATCTTTCGAGTATCGTCTCTCCGGAAATCATATCCTCATCGACGGCACGGTCGGCAGCACGAAGGCGACCTTCCTCATCGATACCGGCGCGCATGATGGCGTGCTGAATCTGGAGTTTTCCAAGCGGGCCAATCTGGAAATCGGGCCGATGGACAAGGAGATCGCCGGCATCGCGGGAACCGCGCCGGCCGCCCTCACCAAGGTCCCGGTTCTCAAGTTGGGAGAAGTGCTCGTGACGGGCCGCGAATTGCTTTCCGCCGACATCTATAAAGATATGCCGGTCATCGGTGGAAGAGGCAGTCACGACGCGATCTTCGGAGCCGATTTCCTGCGCGAACTCGATGCGGTGATCAATTACAAAGAAGGCCGCATGTTCCTGCGCCCGGATGCATCGGATAAAGCCGATAAAGCGCCTGATGCGGCGGCAAAGCCCACAGCTGCAACCGGCGCCGGGGCGAAGGCGGGAACGGCGGGAACGGCTACGACGGGTAAGCCGTAAGTTTCGGGAGGGACCGGACGGATGGGACTTATGGACTTATGGAGCACGTCGGTCTTATAAGTCCGCTAAGTCCCATTTTGAGTAACGCCTCGTGCAAAGCCCTGCCACTTGTGTGCTCAGCGGTTTTCAAGCGGCGCGGTATACTCGCCAAGGTTACCGTTAGTGCGGCTCGCTACTTACGCGCTGCGAATCTGGTCGTCAGCGATTTCTCCCCAGATCTGCCGATGCCCGTCGAAATCCGTTCCGCGGAACTTTTTGACCTCGCGATCAAAGTGGAGAACGGCTTTCCGGCCTTCGAGCGTCACTGTGATCTCACGTTCACCGGTGATTTCCCACTTCGCGGTCCAGCCGTGGTTTTGCGACAAGATACCGTCAGGATGAAAAACGATCGGATGCGGGGTATAGGGCGCTTTATGTACCCATGACCATTTGGCGTGGTGAGCAGCTTCGTAAATTGAGCATCGGCTTCCGCATTCCTCGGAAGAACTTTCGTGGACGACTTTAGTTCCGCGATGGCGACCGGAGGAATCGCTGCGAAAAGCAGCAACGCCGCGATAGCGAGATGGGCAGGAAGCGAACGGTGGAGAGAAAGCTTCATAGAGGTGGTTCACGGGAGTCTAGGGGGACTGCAACGGTTTGCAATCCGGCACAGGAATATCGCGAACCCTTCACGGCGCAACCAAACTGGCGCCTTCGTGAAAGAAACGGTTTCGTTTTAACCTGAAAACGGATTTAGGGTTGGGCGAGCAGTCTGAAGCGCCAACGGCGCGACGCAATACCAGCCTAGGGCGACAGCCCTAGGAATGGAGCCCAAAATAGCTTCAGGGCTGAAAGCCCGCACCATTTCCCAACGCACGCAATTGTTCAATGTATTCATGGGACGGGCCTTCAGCCCTCGAACTCATTTATGTGCTCACCTAGGGCTGTCGCCCTAGGCTTGTGTGTTGATTGACGTGCTAAATTA